>Ga0115004_10000209_pt1 | contig 40815 bp, 48 predicted proteins | sample ArcticOcean_MG_C_10_FD_88737 | JGI IMG/M metagenome (GOLD analysis project Ga0115004, IMG submission 88737) | Marine microbial communities from western Arctic Ocean - ArcticOcean_MG_CB11_90 | ecosystem: Environmental > Aquatic > Marine > Oceanic | place: Arctic Ocean: Canada Basin | collected... | reverse complement strand
TGTCATCAAGAATAGTCATTAGAGATTCGATACCCTCACATATGCAGCCAATTTATCTGCTGCTTTGCCGTTATTCATTAAAGTAAATGCTAACTCAACGCCGTCAGCTATAGAATCAACTTTCCTGGCTATATACAATCCTGCTCCAGCATTAAGTGCAATCATGTCTTGAACGGCTGATTGCTCTCCTGAAAAAGCTTCTCTTACCAACCTCAAGCTGTCATCTGGAGATTGGGCTGTAATTTCATCCATGGTGGCATTAGATAAGCCAAAATCTTTTGGTGATATTGAATATTGGTTAATCCTGTATTTCTTTAGCTCTGATATTTGCGTAGGTCCTGTTATGGATATTTCGTCCAACCCATCATCTCCATGAACAACTAAGACATGCTCCATATCAAGGTTTTTTGCTACTGATGAAAAGGTCTTAAGTAGCTTTTTATCATAAACGCCGATGACTTGTCTTTTTGCTCCGCATGGATTTGTATGAGGGCCTAAAAGATTAAATATTGTTTTCTGTCCAATGCGCTGTCTTGCAGGCATTACATATTTCATCGACTCATGATGTAAAGGTGCAAATAAAAATACAAACCCTACTTGTTCAAAAACCTTTACTAGCTTCTCTCTGTCATGCGTAATATCTGCTCCAGCTGCTGTTAAAAAATCAGCACTGCCTGATTTACTAGAGATTGCTTTATTGCCGTGTTTTGTAATTGAAGCGCCTCCAGCTGCTGCAACAAAAGAAGATGCCGTAGAACAGTTAAATGTATGTAATCCTGTACCACCTGTTCCACATGTATCAATATGTGTGCCATCTCCTATATTAAATTTTAGTGACTTCTCTCTCATTACAGATGCAGCCGCAGTTATTTCAGGCTCTTTAATACCCTTATTGTTTAACGCAATAAGAAAGGTTTCTATATCAGTATCTTCGACCTCGCCTGTCATAATGCTTTGAACAGCATTTTGCATTTCCTCTGCTTGAAGGTCTTTTTTTGCTTTTAGTTTTTTAAGAATATCTTGAATCATAATGCTAAAAAATTTTCTATAAGTTTCATACCGTAATCGGTCTCAATAGACTCAGGATGAAATTGCACTCCGTAAATAGGTCTTTCTTTATGTTGAACTGCCATAATGATATCTGAATTATCATCTAAGACTCCTGTAATTTCTAACTCTTCAGGCAAAGAATCTTTTTCAATAATTAGACTATGGTACCTAACCACCGAATAAGGATTTGCTATATCTTTAAATAAACCCTCTTGATTATGCTTAACGGTTGAAAGTTTGCCATGAAATATTTCAGGGGCTTTAATAATATTTCCACCAAAAGCAGCTCCAATAGCCTGATGACCTAAGCAAACACCCAATAAGGGTACTGATGAAGATTTAATCAGCTCTATTGAAATCCCTGCTTCATTTGGAGTACAAGGGCCAGGTGAAATAACAATCTTTTTTGGGTTTAAATGATTGATTTCTTCAATAGAAATTTCATCGTTCCTGACCACTAAAACCTCTTCTCCGCAGTCACCAATATAGTGAACTAGGTTGTATGTAAAACTATCATAATTATCTAGAACCAAGATCATGAAATCATCTCTATAGCATCTAAGAAAACTTTAGCCTTTTGTTTGCATTCTAGCCATTCATTCTCAGGTATAGAGTCAGCAACAATTCCAGCACCAGCTCCCACATGAATAATATTATCTTTTATAACAGCTGTTCTTATGGCTATTGCTGTATCTATATCCCCGTTCCATGAAATATAGCCAATTGCACCACCATAAATTCCTCTGGAGCTAGGCTCAAGCTCGTTAATAATTTGCATTGCCCGTATCTTAGGTGCTCCTGATAAAGTTCCCGCTGGTAATGTTGCTTTCAGAGCATCGATATAGTCCAAGTCTTCAGATAAATCTCCAACTACATTAGAGACGATATGCATTACATGTGAATATTTTTCAATAATCATCTTATCGGTAACTTTGACGGACCCCATTTTGGAAACTCTACCAACATCATTCCTTCCTAGGTCTATTAACATAAGATGCTCTGCAATTTCTTTAGGATCATTTAATAGATCTTTTTGGTTAACTAAATCTTCTTGAGAATCTTTTCCTCTTTTTCTTGTGCCTGCTATAGGTCGAAGTGTGACCTGGCCATCCTCGAGTCTAATTAATATTTCTGGTGATGCTCCCACAACCTGGCATTCATCAAGATCAAGGTAATACATATATGGAGATGGATTCAGGTCTCTTAATGCTTTATATAAATCAAATGGGTTTGCTTGAAAAGGCAAAAAGAAATCTTGAGCCAAGACAACCTGCATTACATCACCCTCTTCAATATAATTTTTAATCACATCAACGGCTTGAAGATAACTCTCTTTAGAAAAATTAGAATCGAAAGTCTTTTCACCTGCTGGGGTTTTAAAACTAAGGTCAGGGAGACTAATATCAATATTTAAAATAGCAGTAATATTTTCTATATCGCTTAAAGCTTCCTCGTAAGAAGTTTTTAAAGGATCTATGTTGAGAATAATTTGAGTGGTTTTATTGATATTATCGTAAACAATGAGTTTCTCTGCTTTAACAAGATATATCTCGGGCATATGTTCTTTAAATTTTGAATCCTTGTGCACAAGATCCGCAATTCTTTTTTCTGCGTACTGAGCACTCTCATATGCAAAAAAACCTACATAGCCACCATAAAATCTAGGCAAACCTTCTATTTCTGGAGCTTTGTGAGAACCGGTCAACTTCCTAATTTCATTTAAAGGGTCTGCAGATTGAAACGATGAAATAATAGAGTTAGTTTTAGTTTCAACTATATCGCCGGCAACCTTAATTGAATCAAGACAGTCGATGCCAATAATTGAATACTGGGCCCACTTCTCTCCGCCTTCAACTGATTCTAATAAAAAAGTATTAGTTTTATTAGCTATTTTTGAATATATACTTAAAGGAGAAGCCCCTTCCAGAGAAATTTCTTTAGAAAGAGGAATAATAGTAAACCCTTGATCTACATATTCTTGAAATTGTTTTTTACTAATCATTTTGTAAAATTTTATCTATAGTTAAAATATCGCCAACTCTAATACCCTTTTTCTCAAACCAGCCTTTATTAACTTCTAAAGCATATAAAGCAGGTTTTTTAGAGCACACCGACGTTTTAGATAAAGGCACCATATCATAAATATCTATAATCTCACCGGTATTATCCATATAGGCCACGCTCAAAGGAACCAATGTGTTTCTCATCCACATGCATTGAATCTTCTTTGAATCCCAAGCAAAAATCATTCCAAAATCCTCGGACAATTCTTCTCTAAACATTAAACCCTTTCTTCTATCTTGATAGTTACTAGCAATTTCGAGTTCAGATAGATAATCTTCAATGGGGATAATTTCAGATGCATTAATCCCTGAAGCAAATAATATATATATAAAGAATTTAAACGATCTTTGAACGAAGTGCTGTAATGGTCTGCTCATAATTATCCGTATTAAAGATTGCGGAGCCAGCTACAAAAGTATCGGCACCTGCAGCAGAAGCAAGACTAATAGTTTCATTATTAATTCCGCCGTCTACCTCAAGGCGAATATCTTTACCAGAATCATCAATCATTTTTCTTACCTGAGCAATTTTATCTAGAGAACTTTGTATAAAGGACTGCCCTCCAAAGCCTGGATTAACACTCATTATTAAAACTAAATCTAATTCCTCTAAAACATTCTCAAGGACATGAAGCGGGGTTGCTGGGTTAAATGCTAACCCTGCTTTACACCCTTGATCTTTGATGGCATGAATAGATCTATGGACATGTTTTGATGCCTCAGGATGAAAGCTTATTAAATCTGCACCTGCTTTTATAAAGCTTTGGGCTAAGTCATCAACAGGATCAACCATTAAATGAACATCTATGAACTCTTTTACCCCATAGTCTCTTAAAGACTTACAAACCATAGGTCCAATTGTTAAGTTAGGCACATAATGATTATCCATAACATCAAAATGGATCCAGTCAGCTCCTGCCTCAAGAACAGTTACAACCTCTTCCCCCAAGGTTGCAAAATTAGAAGCCAATATTGATGGTGCAATTATGTATTTTGATTCACTCATAGTCTAATTTTCGTCTTTAAATATATTATTAGCAAGTTCTAGGCGGTCAATAGTGCCAGTATCTACCCAATTTTTTTGAGAAAGTTCCCCGGTAACTGTTCCGTTTTCTATGTGTTCTTTTAAAACAGAATCCCAAATTTCAAAAGAGCTCTCTCCTACTTTTAAATTATCAAAAATAGCAGGATTAATAACTGATATTCCACTCCAAGTTAAATCATTCTTATTTTTTTTTATCACCACCTTATCTCCATCTAATGAAAAATCACCATCAAGATTATGGTCAGGGTTTGCTACCCCTACAAGATGAGCAAATTGAGTGTCTTGATTAAAATTTTTAATATTTATTTCATGACATAAATCGGCATTAACCAATAAAAAAGGTTCTTTCCCAAGTAAATCTAAAGCTTTTAAAATTCCACCGCCGGTTCCAAGGGGCTCAGCCTCTTCAGAAAATTGAATATTAGCTAATGGGAAATTTTTAGTTACATGATTGTTAATCATATGACCTAGATATGATGTATTTATTACCAAATCATTAAAGCCGCTGTCTAGTAATATTTCTATATTTCTTTGTATTAAGGTTTTCCTACCGACTAGCAATAAAGGTTTTGGTATTTCTTGGGTTAAAGGAAGAAGTCTCCTCCCATAGCCAGCTGCAAGAATCATGGTTTTCATATTTGGGTCATCTTAATAGATAGTTGAGATCTAACATCCCTAGATAAAAATTGTTTTAAAGATTCATAATTATTTTCTGGGATTAACTCAATTAGATTGTCTAAAATCATAGATAAATCTTTTAACCTAAACGATCTTTCATGCTCAAGATAAATTCTACTTAAGGTTCCAAGTATTCGCATATTTCTTTGAATAGCGCCCCATCTAACCCATTCGTAGATATCTTTTGAGCCAAGGTCAAGGCTCATGTAATTGCTGTAATTATTTAGAGATTCAGAAATCATTTCATCTGAATATTTTATGTAGTGATCTATTAATAATCCTGCTAAGTCAATGCCAACAGGGCCTATACATAAATCTTGATGATCGATAACAGCAACTTTATTATTTGTATCTAAAATAAGATTTCTTCTTTCAAAATCAAAATGACAATTCATCCAAGGCTGGTCTAAAAGTTTTTCAACAGCTTCTTTCTGAAGCTTGAATAGATCTGGATGAGGCTCAAGTGATAGAAAATCTTTTAGAAAAATACTACTTAATTGATTCATTTGATCGTGCAGACTATCTTGATCTAATTTAGGAATCTGAGGAATATTGGCAGTCTGTAATTGAGATAAAAGGCTTAGAGATTTATGAATCAACACATGATGCTTTATTAAAGATGTGTCTATATCTATTAGAGAAATATCTCCTAAATCTTCTTGAATGGTTATACCCAAACTATCGTTAGAGAAAATAACTTTCGGAGATCTTATACCAAGCGTGGAAAGAAAATTAGAAATATGGAGAAATTTTGTATGCGTACCTTTGTCTGGGTTTAAGTAACATAACACCTTTGTTTCGCCTGAATCTAGTTGTACTCTGTGATACTGCCTTCCGCTAGCTTCTAACTTAAGAGCCTCAGCCTTATTAACTGAAAAACCGCATTCTCCAGCTATTTGTATTACTTCAGATTCTTTCAAATTAACTGTTTTTTACCTCTTCTGGCAATGGGGTATCATCCGGAACAAAAAAGTCTGGCATTAACTCGCTAAAAGGAACATTTGCATATTTAGTAAAATCTTTAATTCCAGCTGCATGTAGAACCAAATCATCTATGCAAAAATTACCAGTAAAAGATTTAGAGTCTTTTGTTAAAATTTCATAAGCTGCATCAGCCATGATATGGACATTTCTTGATAATCTCATAATTTCATCTCCACCAAGATGATTTTGAACAGCAGCTGTAGCGATAGCTGTTCTAGGCCATAGCGCATTTACAGCAATGCCTTTTTCTTTAAATTCCTCTGCCATTCCTAACACACACATACTCATAGTGTATTTAGCCATTGTGTAAGCAACCGAATTAGCAAACCATTTTGGACTCATATCCAATGGTGGTGAAAGATTTAAAATATGTGGATTTGAGGCCTTTGATAAATGAGGTAAGCAGTATTTACTTACCATATAGGTACCTCTGCCATTAATCTGATGCATTAGGTCATAACGTTTCATTTCAGTATCATTAACATTCGTTAGCTGTATGGCCGATGCATTATTAATAAGTATGTCGATGCCTCCAAAATGCTCAACCGATTTATTTATAGCATCCCTTACATTGTCTTCACTTCGTATATCACAAACAATAGGAAGGGCATCCCCGCCCGCTTCAATAATTTCATCTGCTGCTGTATAAATAGTACCTTCAAGCTTAGGATGAGGGTCTGCTGTTTTAGCGGCAACCACTATTTTAGCTCCATCCTGTGCAGCTTTTTTTGCCATTGCTAAACCAATTCCTCTACTGCCACCTGATATAAAAATTACCTTATCTTTTAAGCTCATATTATTTTCCTTATTAACTTCTATTAAAATGTTTCCATATATGGGCGTAAATCTAATTCATGCGTCCACGCACTTCTATGCTGAATATGGATACTCCAATATGCTTCTGCTATTTCCTCAGGTACTAGGATACCGTCTTTTTCTTTTAGTGCGTATCTATCTGGAAAATTCTCTTCTATAAATGCGGTATCTATAGCCCCATCAATAATGAAATGAGCAACATGAATACCAAGGGGGCCTAATTCTCTTGCAATACTTTGAGCAACTGCTCTTAAAGCAAATTTAGCACTAGCAAAGGCTGAAAAACCTGAGCTTCCTCTTAAAGATGCAGTGGCACCTGTAAATAAAATACTGCCCTCACCTCTTTTTTTCATATATTTTGCAGCTTCTCTTCCTGATAGAAAGCCGCCATAGGCTGCCATTTCCCAGACCTTTTTAAAAACCCTCGCAGTGGTATCTTCGATTGGGTAATAAACATTTGCACCAGGATTAAAAATAACCACATCTATAGGAGCAATAGTCTCTTCAACCTCTTTAAATAAACTAACTATGGAATCTTCATCTCTTGCGTCAATGCCAAATGCTTTTGCAGAGCCTCCTGAGTCATTAATTTCTCTGCAAAGTTTTTCTAGCTTATCTATATTCCTTGGTCTTCTTACCGGACATACTTGGTAACCCTCTTTAGCAAATTTCTTGGTTAATGCCGAGCCGGTGGCATCTCCTGCGCCAATAATAATTGCTGAATACTTTGAAAAATCTTTCATTTGCGTGTTTAATAATTTACTTCACTTTACAAAATTGTAGGAAAAAATGAAAGTAGACTTTATATTTGATTTTGTAAGCCCTAATGCTTATTTTGCCCATCATTTGATTCCAGAATTTGAAAAAAGAACTGGAGTTAAGTTCAATTACGTTCCTTGTTTGCTTGGCGGCATTATGAAGTTATCTGGCAATCAACCACCCTTTGTAGCTTTTGCTGATATTAAAAATAAAAATAACTACCAATTTATTGAAATTAGAAGATTTATTAAACAACATAATTTAACAAAATATAAATTTAATTCGAATTTTCCACAAAATACCGTTCAAGCTCAAAGAGGAGCGCTTGCAGCTCAACAACTTAATATTTTTGATGAATATCTCAACTGCATTCTTTCTGCGATGTGGGAGCAAGATAAAAACTTATCGGATCTAGATGTTCTTAAAAATACTTTAATTGAAAGTAATATTGATGCCGATGCTATTTTTAATATAGCTAGCTCTCAAGAGTGCAAAGATGAGTTAATTTCTAATACAGATGATGCGGTTGCAAGAGGGGCATTTGGAGTTCCTACATTCTTTTTTGATGACCAAATATTTTTTGGAAAAGATCATCTATATCAATTGGAAGAATACATAAATTCTTATAAAAAATAGAACTTTTCATAAAATACGCTTTCAAAGCTAAGAGGTATAAAATATATCTATGAAAAGGACTTTCCTAATAATTTGCTCTTTAGCGAGCATTGCCACACCAAATACGGCTATCGGAGCTTATTTTATTGACTCTGTATTGGTAAAATCTCCTAATTCTAATATTAATGCTTGCCTGCTTTACAACCCTTACATAGGAACCACTATTGAAGGTGAAAGCCTGAAAGTTAATTCTGAAAAATTTGAAATTACAGAAGATAACAAATTAATATTGAAAGGAAATGTTGAATTAGATTTTCCTGAAGGTCTATTGAAAGCTGGTAAAGCAAGTATAGATAAAAGCAATGGCTTAATAACATTCTCAGGCCAGGGTAATATATTTTTAGATGACTTTTACTTTGGTGCAGAAGATGGCTCTTTTAATAAAGAAGATAAATATATTGAACTAAGGAATGGGCAAACTTATTTAAATCAAAAAGGTTTAATTCTTAACTTTGATAAGTTAATTGGCTCATTGGAAAATAAGATAACTCTTGATAACGCCTTCATGACCTCTTGCGCTGATCCAAAAAAAGGATGGGGGCTGAAAGCGCAAAAAATTACGTTAGACTCCAAATCACAAAGAGGTCTTGCAAAAAATGTATCCATTCAAGCTATGGGTAAAACATTTATTAGATTCCCGTACGTTCCATTTACAACATCCGAAGAAAGAATGTCTGGTTTTTTAGAGCCATCTATCTCTTATTCATCCGATGGTCTTGATTTTATGATCCCTTACTACAAGGTCTTATCTAAAAAATCAGACATTACTATAGCTCCTAGAAATATTGCTAACCGTGGCTCAGGAATAGAGGCTAATTTTCGCCTGGCTCACGGACTAAAGAACAATTTAAGAAATCTAGATTTTTTATTTTTTAATAGTGATGATGAGTTTCTAAAACAAGGTCTTGGCGATACCTCCTCTAGATGGGCATTTAATATTAAAGATACCTATGATCTAGAATCTTCCAAAATTCATATAGATTGGGCCAAAGCTTCAGATAGCTTATTTTTAAGGGATATTCCTGGAGAAATAACTAGCATTGCCAATCAGAGAAGCCAAAATCTTAACCAAAACATATTACTAACATCTAGATTTAATAATACTCTAATTAATATAGAGCATCAGGGGTATCAAACCCTTAATCCTATTCTTACCAATGGATATTCTAAATCACCATCCGTTGATATTCATTTTTCAAAAAATCTTGACGGGCTATTAGTCAATCAACGGATCAATATATCTAGATTTAAATCAGGCTTATTGCATGGTTATTTTGGATATCAATCTACAGATGGGCAATATCCTGTGGTGATAAAAAACCCCGTTGAGGGCTCTAGAATATATTCTGATTTATCCCTACTAAAGCAAATGCACATCAATGGAATAAATATTAAAGGAGAAGTGGGATTAAAAAGCATTAACTACGACTTAACGAATCAATCCAAAAAACCCAACAATGTAAATATCCCCAATCTCTTAATTGATATCAGCTCTATATTTATCAAGAAAATTGATTCAAATATTTCAATAATTGAGCCAAGACTATTAATTGGCTATACAGGTTACAAAGAACAATCAAACAATCCGATCTTCGATACAGATGAGCTAAGCGTGGATAATAACTTATTCAGCAATGAAAGGTTTTCAGGAATGGATAGAATTGGCGATCAAAAGTTTTATACATTGAGTGTGAAATATAAAAAACTTGAAGGCTCAATGGAGAAATTTGAACTTACAATTTCAAAAAAAATCTATCTTGAAAATAGAAAATTATGGCTAAGCCCTATGAATATAGATTCAGATTATAAGGAGGTAGATTCAAGGCATGATGGTCCTGTTATAGGGATATCCAAGTGGATGCCCAATAAAAATACTACTCTAACTTCATATGCAGGGTATTTAAATGGTCATAGCAAAGTTCCTATGGCAGGAATAACCTTCGCTCAAAAAATAAAAGAATTAGGATCCCTTGGATACGCAAAAAGATACAGAAGAATATCTGGAGATTTTAATACCCGCCTAGATTACTCAGAAATATTTACAAACATTAATTTAAGTGCAAGATTTAAATTTATTGCCAGGCTTAAAAAAGATAACGATACAAATACTAATATTGAAAGCTTAATAGGTTTTGAATATGAAAATTGCTGTTTTGCATTTAGGTTAACTGGATCGGATAAAAACCTATCTAAATATGAAATAAATAAAGCAATGAATTATTATCCCAATCTTAGTGATGCATGGGATAATATTATAAAAATAGAGAATAAAAGCAGAATAAACTTTGAGTTTGAACTAAAAGGCTTCAATGCTTCCTATAAAAAAATGAATAGATTATTAAATAACTCTCTCTTTAATTACTAATACTAAATATGAAAAAAATACTTCTACCCCTTATAGTCCTTACATCAATTCCTTTATTTTCAAAAATAGAAGTTTTAGACAGGGTTGCAATAATTGTTGATGATGGGATTGTCATGGAATCACAAGTTATAAATAATCTTGAAGAAATTATTACTAAATATGATGAGCAAAATATACCCAAACCAGAAATAAAGGTTCTTCGTGAGCAAGTTATTGAGCAGCTTATTATTGAGGAGCTGCAACTTCAAATGGCAAATAGAGCAGGTATTCGTATAAGTGATACTGAGCTTAATGAAACAATTGTAAGAATTGCCTCTAATAATAAAATGGAATTACAAGAATTTATCTCCTTTATAGAAACTTCTGGAGATTCTTATGAGGAATTAAGAGAGAACGTTAAAAAAGAGATGATTATTCAAAGAATACAAAGAGGAAGAGTTCGTTCAGAAATAGATATCACAGAAAATGAATTCCAAGCATTTCTAGCAACCGATGAATCTCTTGTTGAGTTACAACCTGAACTGCTAGTAAGACAGATTTTAGTAAAGACGCTTAAGCAAGCAAATATGGCTATAGAAAGAATTAACGGTGGTGAAGAATTTGCAATAATTGCTGAAGAAATATCATTAGCTTCAAATGCAAAAGATGGCGGCCTTATGAAATGGAGAAAAGCTGCTGACATGCCAAAACTCTTTGCTGATGGCTTAAATAAAAAAAATATTAATGACATATCAGACCCTTTGGAGAGCGGATCTGGATATCATATCCTTAAATTAGAAGAGAAAAGAGGTAGTTTTGTTCAATACCAAGACCAGTGGCTTTCTCGACACATCCTGTTAATGCCTTCTGCCATAAGAGATGAGGAATCTTCAGAAAATGAGCTTAATGAAATTAGATTAAGAATTCTTGATGGTGAAGATTTTGGAAAACTAGCAGATGAATATTCAGAAGACCCAGGCTCTGCTAAAAGAGGTGGAGAGCTAGACTGGCTTGGTAAGGGTGTCTTAGCCCCTGAGTTCGAAAAAACAATGCTCGAAGCTGAAGTCGGAGTTATGTCTGAAGTATTTCAAACAGATTTTGGTTTTCATTTCTTAGAAGTTCTTGATAAAAGAAATCATGACATGACAAATGAACTTATAGAAGATCGTGCCTATCAAGCGCTCTACTCTCGCAAATATGACGAAGAGCTTGAAAGCACTCTAAGATCCATGAGATCTGAGGCATTTGTTGAGATTAAAGATCTAGATTGAAGACGATAGTCTACTCTCCAGGAGAGCCTTCAGGTATAGGACCTGATCTCATTATTCAACTATGCAATTCATCCTTTTGGAAAGAAGTAGGCATCCCAATTATCTGCATTGCTGACCCAAAGCTTATTGAAGATAGGGCAAAGCTTATCAATAAAAAAATTCGCATTGATCTTCTTGAGGAAATAAATAATTGTAAAAAAAATACCATGGGTACTTTGCAAGTAATAAATATTACAAAATGTTCAAATACCAAACCAGGTAAATTATATAAATCTAATGCGGCTTATGTACTTAAAAATCTTAAATATGGAATAGAGCAAGCATTGACATCAAAAAGAACAGCTCTTGTTACAGGGCCTGTTAGTAAAGAAAACATTATCTCAATAAATAAGAATTTCTCAGGTCATACAGAGTACATTCAAGATATTACAAACAGCGATGACGTCCTCATGCTTCTTGGTTCGGATAAATTAAGAGTTGCTATTGCCACTACTCACATACCTTTAAAAAATGTTTCAAAAGCTATCACAAAAGAACTTATCTTAAACAAAGTAGAGATATTGAATGCTGAACTTAAATCTAAATTTAATATTAAAAATCCAAAAATTAAATTACTTGGCTTAAACCCTCATGCTGGTGAGGGTGGAAAAATTGGCAATGAGGAATTTGATATTCTTATACCTGCCGTAAGGGAGCTCAGAAAAAGAAAAATTAATGTATCTATGCCGATCTCAGCTGATACAGCTTTTACAAAAAAAATATTAAAAGAAACTGATGCTTATATGGGAATGTTTCATGATCAAGTATTGCCAGTCATCAAAGCTCTTAGCTTTGGTAAATCAATCAATATCACTCTAGGGGTTCCTATTGTAAGAACCTCTGTTGATCATGGTGTTGCATTAGATATAGCTGGTTCTGGTAAGGCTGATACCTCATCACTAAAAGAAGCAATAAAGACTGCAAAAAAAATAATCTAATGAGCTTAAGAGACACAAGAAGAAAGTTTGGCCAAAACTACTTATCTGATCCAGCTATTATTTTCGAGATGGGCCAATCCATTGGCCCAAAAAAAAATAATAATTTTTTAGAGATAGGTCCTGGAATGGGAGCCCTAACCGACACCATCAATCTAGAAAATATTAATATTAAAGCTATAGATATAGATTCAAAAAATATTGAGTATCTATCAAAAAAATACCTAGGGCCTGCAAAATTTGAATTTATAAACGATGATATTTTAAAAGCACCTTTGAGTTTTTTAGAAAATGACAACTACAGGGTAGTTGGCAACCTACCTTATAATATTTCTACACAAATTATTTTAATGCTCACTGACTGGTGTGACCATATTCAAGATATGCACTTTTTAGTTCAAAGAGAAGTTGCAGAAAAAATAACAGGGAAAGTCGGCACTAAGAATTGGGGTAAATTATCCATAAAGCTATCTGCTTTCTTTGACACTCAGATATTGTTTGATGTCCCTCCTGAAGCTTTTGATATCAAACCAAAAGTCACTTCAAGTTTTATAAGAATATCTCCAAAAAAAACTAATCGACTAAATTTATCTTTTAAAAAAGATCTTTATAAGGTTGTTGATTGGTCATTTATCTCTAGAAGAAAAAATATTAGGAATAATTTAAAAAAAAGATCTGTTAATTGGGACCTATTGGAAATAGATAATAATCTAAGACCCGAAGAAGTTTGTCTTGAAGACTATATAAAGCTAGCAGAGGTATTAAAAGAATAAGATGGCTCATTATGTAATTGGTGATGTTCAAGGTTGTTATCAAGAGCTTGTTAAGCTATTAGCAAAGATAAAATTTAACTCCAAAGAAGATAAGATTATATTTGCAGGCGACCTAGTAAACAGAGGAAAGGAATCTTTAGAGGTATTAGAATTCTGTATTCAGAATAAGGGATCTGTAAAAGCCGTTTTAGGAAATCATGACTTCTACCTGCTTTATCTAATAGAGCATAATAAAAATAATAAATCCTTAAAAAGGATTCTCAAATCAAAAGATGTAAAAAAATATCAATCTTGGTTAAAAAAACTTCCTCTATTTTTAGAAATTAAAATAAAAAAAACCAAGGAAGTATTTTGGATATCTCATGCTGGCATTCCCTATCTATGGGATATGAGATTAGCAAAAAAATTATCAAAAGAAGTTCAACTTAGTCTAAAAGAGGATTCATTCAATCTTTTAGCAAATATATGGGGTGATACACCTAGTAAATGGGATTCAAAGCTTACTAACTATAAAAGGTTAAGAACCATCATAAATTATTTTACAAGAATGCGGTTTTTAGAGAAGGATGGTTCATTGATTCTAGAGTCGAAAAAAAATCAAATAGAAAAAAATCAAATACCATGGTTTAAGCAAACTATTAAAAATTTAAATAAGGGTGAACATATTGTCTTTGGTCATTGGGCTGCTCTTGATGGTAAGACAAAATTAGCTAATATAATTGGACTTGATACTGGTTGTGTTTGGGGAAACAAACTCACAGCCATTAGATTAGAAGATAAAAAATTATTTCAAGTTAAAAAGATATGAAAATCTATGAAGTTGGAGGAGTGGTCAGAGATGCCCTTTTGAACAAAGCAGCCAAAGATAGGGATTGGGTTGTAGTCGGCTCATCTCCAGAGGAAATGATTGCTAAAGGATTTAAGCCTATTGGAAAAGACTTTCCTGTTTTTTTGCATCCCGAGACTAATGAAGAATATGCCCTAGCAAGAACAGAAAAAAAATCAGGGCATGGATACCATGGGTTTAATTTTTATTTTGGGAAGGAGGTAACTCTTGAAGAGGATTTATCGCGAAGAGATTTAACAATAAATGCTATGGCAAAAGATGCTGATGGCAGCATTATTGATCCTTTTGGTGGAAGGAAAGATGTAGATAATAAAATTTTTAGACACGTCTCTGACGCTTTTTCTGAAGACCCTTTAAGAGCAATAAGGTTAGCAAGATTCCATACATATGAGCATTTAAGTGATTTTAAGATTACAGAAGAAACCAAAAAACTTTTAAATGAAATAGTTCAATCAGGCGAAATAGGTAAGCTATCCCCCAATAGAATTTGGACTGAAACTGAAAGAGCTCTCTCTTCAGCATATCCTAATATCTATTTTAAAATTCTTTTAGAATATGATTTACAAAAACCATATCTAGAGGACCTTCAAAGCTATATTTGCAATTCAAGTAATGATATTCAAGTTAGATGGGCTGAATTACAAATTAATAACAACTTCCTTCTGGGAAAAAATCTTCCAATTCCTAATTCATTTTTAAATGCAGCTAATACTCTTCAGTTACTTTGCAATATCAAACCCGCATCCAATGAAAATCATCTTTTAAAAGCCCTGCAAGGGGTTAATTTTGAAAGGAACAGTACCTTAATTAATAGCTTAGTTGAATTACCTCATCTAAAAAGTACAAAGACGTTGATATTAAAGTTACTTCAAGGCATGAAGGAAGCTGATTTTTCTGTATTGGCTGAGGTTCCAAAAGAGCAAATTGAAGAAGAAAAGTTTAAACTACTCATTAAAGTTATAAAAAATTGTCTATGAATAAAACAATATTAATTACAGGGGCTGCAAAAAGAATTGGTAAAGAAATAGCTTTGACCTATTCTGATTTAGGTTGGAATATTATTATTCATTACAACTCATCGAAAAAAGAAGCCGAAGAGCTAGCTAAAAAAATTAATTCTAAAAATCCTGATACTGCAAAAATAGTTCAAGCTAATTTAGATATTAATGATGATGTAAAAAAATTAATAGAAGAAAGTAAAAACCTTTTTGATTCAATTGATATTTTGGTAAATAATGCCTCAACTTTCTACCCTACTCCGTTGGATAAAATTTCTGAAGAACACTGGGAAAAACTCATTGGCAGTAATCTAAAGGGCCCATTATTTTTAATTAACGGGCTCAAAGATAAATTAAAAGAATCCAATGGGTCTATAGTAAATATAACTGATACAAATTTGAGCAAGGGTGTTGCAAATTTCTCTATATACTCAGCAGCTAAAGGCGGTCTAGAATCAATCACCAAGGGCTTGGCAAGAGAATTAGCTCCACATATAACTGTTAATGCTATTGCCCCAGGCGCTATGCTAGAGCCACCAGGTGAGGAATGGAGTGATGAGCAAAAAGAAAAAGTTATTTCTAATATTCCTTTAAAGAGAATGGGGTGTGAGAAAGATATAGCAAATGCTGTAAGGTTTATTGCTAGCGCTAGATATATAACAGGGCAAATAATTAAAATTGATGGGGGTAGATCACTATCATGAGTTTAAGTGAAAATTTACGTGATGAGACATTTTCTGGAACCAAAGAAGTTGCAGAAAATCTAAAAATTGAGGTTTCTAAATTACAGCCATGGATTGATGCACATGTTCCAGGTGCGGGGGCTATTAAAAAAATCGAACAATTCAAGGGCGGGCAATCAAACCCAACTTATAGAATTACAACAGAAGGCAAAGACCTTGTCTTAAGAAGAAAGCCACCAGGTAAATTACTGCAATCTGCACATGCGGTTGATAGAGAATATAAAGTTATTACGGCTCTTTACGAAACTGATGTTCCAGTTCCAAGAACTTATGGGCTTTGTGAGGATGATGATGTTGCGGGAACGGCTTTCTTTGTTATGGATTGTTTGGATGGAATAGTTTTCTGGGATCCAATGATACCAAGCATATCAAAGGAAGATAGGATTAAGGTTTATCAAAATAAAAATAAGACACTGGCGGCACTTCATAGCGTAGATTACAAAAAAATAGGTCTAGAAAACTACGGCAAGCCGAATAACTATGTTGCGAGACAGATCGATAGATGGTCAAGACAATACAGAGCCTCTGAGACAGATAATATTGAAGCTATGAATAATTTAATTGAGTGGTTGCCTCAAAATATTCCAAATGATGATGCGACATCAATTGTTCATGGAGATTTCAGATTAGACAATATGATCTATAAAAATAATGAGGTTATAGGGGTCTTAGATTGGGAACTTTCTACCTTAGGCCATCCTGTAGCTGACTTTAGCTACCATTGCTTAACATGGCGTACGGAACCTATTTTTTATGACTATCCAAAGCTAAAAGAACTAGGAGTGCCGAATGAGGTTGAGTACAGAGATATGTACTCTGAGGCTACAGGCAAAGATTTGTCTGCTAACTGGGAATACTATATGGCATTCAATATATTTAAAGTAGCCGCTATATGCCAAGGAATTCTTGGGCGAGTAAGAGATGGTACTGCGGCAAACAAGCATGCAGAAGAAAGAGGAATGAAGGTATACCCTCTTGCAGAAGCAGCCTGGTCAATTGTAGAAAATAACTTTAAATAATCTCTTTTAATGGCTCTGATACAAAAGCATATTTAGAAACCTCTTCACTTTCAAATAAAATTTTATCTTCTTCTATCTGAAGAACTATATCTATATCTAATGTTCTAGAGCTAAATTTAGGGACATCTCTTTTCCTGCCGGATGCATCTTCTATCTTTTTAAGTTGGTTGTTGATATCTTCAAAAGATAGCTCTGCCTCCCCTGCAAAAATAAGATTTAAAAAGTCATCACCCTCAAACCCCTCTGCTGGTGTTCTATGTATTGAGGAAAGTTGAGTATTTGTAAATAACTTGTTTAACTCTCCTATAGCAAAATCAATATTTATTTGAGCATTGATGTTACTCCCAAGGGAAAGATAGTATTTCATTATCTGTGTATGATTAAGCCAACGTCTTTAGCACCTCTAAGAGCTCCTGGCTTAGATACCCGTAGCTTTATAGATTCAACTTTGTAGTTATCTTTTACTAAAGCAGCTATTCCCTCAGCAAGTGTTTCTTGAAGCTGAAAAGAAGAATCCTCAACAAACTTAATTACTCCCTTAGTAATTGCTTTGTAATCAATGGTGTCTCCAATTAAATCTGTGGCTGCTGCTTTTTTACAATCAAAAGGAAATTCCATATCAATGGATACTTCTTGTTTTACTTTTCTCTCCCAATCAAAAATACCTATGATTGTTTTAACTCGTAAATCTTTTATATAAATAATATCTTTCATTTTGATAGTTCGCTTAAAGGCCATCTCGCTCTTACGTGAGATGCTTTGGTATTAATTTTATCAGAAGATCTTAAAGAGCCCACAAATGCAATCATAGCTGCATTATCACCACAATACTTAAGTGACGGATAATACACCTTGATATGCAACGAGCTTTCTAAATCTTTGATCGCAGATCGTAGTGCTTTATTTGCAGCTACTCCTCCAGCAATAATTACATCAGATCTGCCTGAAGCATCTACGGCTTTCTTAATCTTTTTAGAAAGAACATCTATAACAGCTTGCTGGAAAGAGGCTGCTATATCAGCTTTAACTTGATCATTTAGATCTTCAATATCCCTAATTGTATATAAGACTGAGGTTTTTAAACCACTAAAACTAAGATCAAGGTTGTCACTATGCATCATTGGCCTAGGGAAATTATATGCCTTAGAATTTCCATGGACTGCTAATTTCTCGATATGAGGACCTCCTGGATAAGGCAGACCTAAGAGTTTTCCAACTTTATCAAAAGCCTCTCCAACAGCATCATCTTGTGATTGGCCTAGTATTTCATAATCACCTCTATCCTTAACATCAACAATCATGCTGTGACCACCACTCACCAGCAAAGAAAGATACGGTGTTTTAATTTCAGGAAACTCCATTACTGGTGACATTAAATGCCCCTCTAGATGATTAACTGGTATTAAGGGAATATCTAAAGCAGTAGAAAGTCCTTGAGCAAAACTCTCGCCTATTAATAATGCGCCCAATAAACCTGGACCAGAAGTATATGCAATCTGGTCAATTGTTTGTAAATCTAAATCTCCTATGGCCTCTTTTAACACGCCAATTATCTTTACACAGTGGTCTCTAGAGGCAAGCTCAGGCACCACTCCTCCATATTCAGCATGCATCTTTATCTGACTATAAACAGACTCACCGATAATTCCATGCTCGGAGTCATATACGGCTATTGCTGTTTCGTCACAAGATGTTTCAATTCCTAAAGTTTTCATAAAAATGTTTTGCAAAAGTTTCAATTACAGCCTAAACTGTGCGACTAATTATGCCTTCAATTATAATAAAAGAAACAGAACATTTTGACATTGGTCTAAGAAAGTTCAAGCGTGCCTGTGAAAAAGCAGCAATTGTTCCTGAGATAAGAGCAAGAGAATTTTATGAAAAACCAACTGCAAAGAAAAAACGCCTTATGGCCGCAGCTGTTAAGCGCGCCCGTAAGACAAACAGGAAATCTTATCCAAGACTAAGATCTTTTAGATAATCTTGTCCCTTCTTTCAGAAATTCAATCAGATCTAAAGCAAGCAATGCTTGGTAAAGACGAGTTAACTCGTGATACCTTGCGTATGTTTAAAGCTGAAGTTCAAAAATTTGAAATTGACAGTAAAGAAACTGTTGATGATACAAAAACACTCCAAATCATCAATAAGATGATAAAACAAAGAAAGGATTCTATTTCTCAATTTACCAATGGCGGAAGAATTGATCTAGCTGACAAAGAACAGTCTGAAGTTGACGTCCTGTCTAAATATAAACCTAAGCAATTAGAAGAATCTGAGATAACTATTAAAGTTAATGAAGCAATATCAGACGCTGGGGCATCCAGTATGCAGGATATTGGAAAAGTCATGGGCGTACTTAAGAAGTCAATACAAGAGGGTACTGCTGATATGGGCATTGTAAGTAAAATAGTCAAAGAACAACTCAGTTAATTAACGAATTAAATCACCACATCCATTTCGAGTAAAAACTATGGAACGAAGCAACAACAGAAAACCTAGCGAACTAAGAGAAATTTCTTTTGAGCCAAATATAAATATTCATGCAGAGGGTTCTGTTTTGGTATCTTTCGGGAACACTAAGGTTATTTGTACTGCGACAATCGAGAATAGTGTGCCTAGATGGTTAAGGGGAAGTGAAGAGGGCTGGGTTACTGCTGAATATGGAATGCTTCCAAGATCTACTAACGAGAGAATGGGTAGAGAGGCTGCTCGAGGAAAGCAAAGTGGTCGTACTCAAGAAATCCAGAGACTTATAGGTAGATCTTTGAGACAGGCAGTTAACCTAAAGTATATAAAAGGTAAAACTATCAATATAGATTGTGATGTTATACAAGCTGATGGTGGAACTAGAACAGCATCAATAACAGGTGGTTGTGTTGCGTTATTCATGGCACTTAAAAATCATCACGATGATCACAGAGCAATTAAATCTTACATTGCAGCTGTATCTCTAGGAATTCTAGATGGTCAAGTTGCTTTAGATTTAGATTACAAAGAAGATAGTTCAGCTGAAACAGACCTTAATCTGGTAATGACTGAAGGCTTGGAGTTGATTGAAATTCAAGGAACTGGAGAAGAAGCTCCTTTTACCAGGGATGAGCTTAATGATATGCTTGAAGTTGGAAGCGCTGCTATTGCTGATCTTATTGAGAAACAAAAAGCCTGCCTATTATAAGTGAAAGAGTACCAAAAAATATTTCTTAACCTAGCTTTAGATGCTAAGGCTCTAGAATTTGGTTCCTTTACACTAAAATCTGGAAGAACAAGCCCCTACTTTTTTAATGCAGCTAAAATGCTTAACGGTGATTTATATAAATTAGCTAAGTGTTACCAAGAAGCTATAAATGATTCTAATATTTCATTTGACTGTATATATGGACCTGCTTACAAAGGAATATTTCTAGGGTCTATTGTTGCTATGATTTTTAATCAAGAAAATAAAAACTATCCTCTTTCTTTTAATAGAAAGGAAAAGAAAGATCATGGAGAAGGTGGAAATATTATAGGAAGCGACCCTGTTGGAAATGTCATGATAATTGATGATGTTTTATCCGCAGGAACAGCAGCCAGAGAATCAATTGAACTTATAAAAAATACTGGTGCCAACCCAAAGTTATTTATAGTGGGTCTGGACAGGCAAGAAAAAGGATCTGGTGAGCTTTCTGCAAGTGATGAGCTTGTTAATGATTTTGGAATATCTGTTATATCCATAGTTAATCTAAATACCCTAATATCATTTTCTGAAAATAATCCTGACCACAAGAAATATCTTGGAGAGCTCAGGAGTTATAGAGAACACTGGGGAGCTTAAAATGTTTTCTGGAATAGTTGAGGGCAAGGGAAAAGTTCTAAAAGTTAAAGATTACGGCGATTATTTGAACATTGAAATCTCCCCTCCTAGTAAGTTTAATAAAGGCCTTAAAAAAGGAGCTAGCATTTCTGTTAATGGAGTCTGTCTAACCTCAAAAGACAATGGCTCTAAAACATTAAAATTTGATGTCATTAATGAAACTCTTGAAAGGACGGGTCTTAAAAATATACAAAAGGGTGAAGTAATTAATTTAGAAAGGTCTATCAAGGCATCATCGGAGATTGGCGGCCATCTGATGTCAGGTCATATTCACTACACTGGCAAAATAACTCATATAAAAGAAAAGGAAAGTACTAAAGATATGAAGATATCTTTACCAAAGAAATATCATGAATATGTAATGGAGAAAGGCTATATAGGTATTAATGGATGTAGTTTAACTGTGGGTAAGGTATATAAAAATGATTTTTATATTCATCTAATACCGGAAACTCTAAAAGTTACTAATTTAGATAGTCTTATTAAAGGAAGTGAGATAAATATTGAGATTGATCAAAATACTATCGCAATAGTCAATACGGTTAAAGCGACTCTAGCTAGAAAGAAATCTAGATAACACAGCCATCCTAATAGCAACACCATTAGCAATCTGTTCTCTTATTACAGAGTTCTCAGCTTGATAAGCAGCCTCAGAAATTTCAACATAATTAACAGGCCCAGGATGCATGATAATTGCATCTCCCTTTGCTATTCCTAGCCTCTCAGTCGTAATCTGGTATGAATGCTTATACTCATCTAAATCTAAGTCTAAATCATTGTCAAAGCGCTCATATTGAATCCTGAGGGTCATAATTACATCAACCTCTTGGAGAGCTAAATCAAGGTCTGGCTCATACCTCCCCAACACAGGGTTTTGGTATGAAGAACACATTGCGGGATGTCCGGAAAAAGTTAGAGATCCAAATGGGAAGTTTGAAATACCCTCTATGAAAGAAGATGTAACTCTTGAGTGATCCAAGTCGCCAACAATAAGAATATTTAGATCATCGATAGACCCTTTGTTTTCAATAATGGTCATTAAATCGATTAGTGCTTGAGTTGGATGGGATATTGACCCCTCCCCCGCATTAATAAAGGTCATTCCTGGAATATAATCAGCTAATTCTCTGATAACAGATTCAGGGTGTCTTAAAACACAAAGATCAACTCCCATTAAACTTAATGCATCGACTGTTTCAAAGATGGACTCCCCTTTCTCAATTGAAGAATTGGCTACATCGAAATCTATGACTGAGCATCCTAAATTTTTAGCCGCTATTTCAAATGATGATTTAGTTCTAGTGCTTGGCTCACAAAAAATATTAGCAACTGTTTTATCTGGAAATAGCTCTTCTTTCCTGAACGAACCGTCATCAGTTTTAAAATTTTTTGCAAACTCAATTAGATCCAGTATCTCTTTTTTAGATAGGTCGCTAATTGATAATAAATTATTACTCATGCGTTATAACTATTGCATCCATTTCTACGCTAACTCCTAGAGGTAAGCCTGATATTTCAACTGTAGCTCTTGCTGGGTATGGTTCAGAAAAATGCTCAAGCATTGCTTCGTTAACTTTAGTAAAATTTCCAAGATCCGTGAGGTAAATAGTAAGCTTAACAATATCTCCTAGCCCCGACCCTGCTGCCTCGCAGATACTTTTAAGATTAAGTATCACTTGATTTGCCTGTTCTTCTATTGATCCAGTCATTAAATCACCGTTTTCTGGGTTGATTGGTATCTGACCAGACACAAATAAAAATCCACCTGCTTTTACAGCTTGAGAGTATGGTCCAATAGCTTTTGGAGCTTTTTCTGTAAAAATAATCTCTTTAGTCATGGTGTTTATATCCTTTTAAAACATTAAATTTGGTAACAAAAAGATTGTACATAATAAAACGATAAATCGTTTAATCATTTTTCATTTATCAGCCTTGTGCAGCTTGAGGTAGTCTTTTTAGATCTAACTTTTTGCATAACTGTCTTCAATTCTTCCTGATTTTTAACCTGTATTTCTATTTCGAGACCTGTAAAGCCTTGATCAATTACCTTTGTATTTACAGCATTAACGTTAATGCCTGCACGGGTAAAAATTGAAACAATATCAGATAGGGCCCCAATCTTATTTGAGGTAACAATACTTAACTTAGCTTTATAAATATGCTCTTTTTTATTTGCACCCCATATAGTCGACATATACCTTTGGTCTTTATTTATAAATGGGGATACTTGTTTACACCTTCTATGATGCAATACGATGCCTCTTTCAGTATCAGAATGTGCAACTGTATTATCTCCGAAGATTGGCATACAACATTTTGCAAATACAACGGAAACACCCTCTATATGATTGTCTATAATTGTTAGGGGATTTAGGTCTTGATTACCAGTACTTTTTCTGATCTGAAGCCCTGAATAAAATCTTTCAGCAACAATATTTCCCGTCCTCTTTCCTAAGCCCAGCTCTGTTAGAAGTTTAGTAAGAGAAGGTACCCCAATAGAGTTCAATATTCCTTTTAGAGAGCTACCCCTATAATCAGAAAGACTCACTCCCGATCTTTTTAATTCAGATTCCAGCATAACTTTTCCGGCCTTTCTTGCTGCAGATGATTTTTGATTTCTAAGTCTATGTCTAATTCCATTTCTTGCCTTACTGCTGACAACAAAATTTAACCAGGCAGGGTTAGCTTCAACTTTTGATTTGTCAGTTAATATCTCTACAGTTTGCCCGCTCTCAAGTTCAATATTTAAAGGTGCCTCTCTTCTATTTACCTTACAGCCAATTATGCTGTCACCTAAATCTGTATGGACCTCGTATGCGAAATCTATTGGGGTAGCTCCTGACTTTAAGTTGTAGATATGTCCTTTTGGAGAAAATAAATATACCTCGTCTGAATCTAAATCAATCTTAATAGCTTCTGCAAAATCAGATGAATTTTCAGCTTTTTTTTGTGAATCTATCAACCCCTTCAACCATCTACTTGCCCTTAATTCAATCCCTTGATTAGAATCATTAGTCTTATAACCCCAGTGTGCTGCTATGCCTTCATTCGCAGTAGCCCACATGCTTCTAGTTTGAATTTGAACTTCAATCGGGAATGCATTTAATGCTAGCAAGCTAGTATGAAGGGCCTGATATCCATTTGATTTTGGAATTGCTATATAGTCCTTGAATTTATTCTCAATAGGTGAAAAATAGTTATGAATTATGCCCAATGCTCTATAACAGTCATTACTAGAATCAACTAAAATTCTAAATCCATATACATCCAATATCTCTGAAAAAGGTTTGTGCTTTGTTTTAATTTTATTATAAATACTATAAATATTCTTCTCTCTGCCTTTGACAGCAGCATTCTCTATACTGTTTGCTTGAAGATGGGTTTTAAGTTCTTTCCTTATCTTTTCAACTATTTTTTTCCTCCCTCCGCTTGAGCTCTTTATAGCATTTTCAAGCATATCTGCCCTAAGAGGATGCATGCATCTAAATGCCATATCTTCAAGCTCAGATCTAATATCTTGCATGCCAACCCTGAGTGCTAAAGGTCCGTATAGCTCAAGAGTTTCTTTTGATTTTAAAATTTGCTTAGCTCTTGGTAGATGCTCTATCGTTCGCATATTATGCAAACGATCGCAAAGCTTAACTAAAATTACTCTTACGTCATGAGCCATAGCTAAAGCCATCTTTTGGAGGTTATTTGCATCTCTTTCAGATCTATTGCTAATATTGAGATTACCTAACTTACTGACTCCATCTACTATATTGGCAACATCAGCTCCAAATATTTTAACTAGGTTACTTTTTGGGACATCGCAATCTTCCAAGACATCATGCATTAAGGCAGCGCATATAGAGTCAACATCCATCTTAAGTTCAAGTAATATGTTTGATACAGCCACAGGATGTGATATGTAAGGTGTTCCATCTTTCCTGGTTTGACCTTCATGTGCATGAAAGGCAAAGGTATAAGCTAGTTGAATTTTTTTAAGCTCTTTATTGCTTAGGTAAGACTTGGTAGCCTTATAAATATGAGCTGGAAGTTTTAATGGTTCGCTGTCAGCGAAATTGTCGAATAAATGACTTGGGAGAACCTTTTTATTCAAAATAGCTCTCCTAAATTCATCTAACCAATAGTATCTGTTTCTTGGTTGCCCTGAACTGCAAATTCATCTAACAAGACATCTTCTTCTAAAGTTCTCTCAAGAGTTTCTTTATCCAAAAGTCCTGCTTCAATTTCTCTTAAAGCAACAAGGGTTGGTTTGTCATTATCCCATTCAACAAGAGGGTCTCTGCTTGTGGTAGCAAGCTGACGAGCTCTTTTTGAAGCCATAAGAATCAAATCAAACCTACTTGGTATTTTCTCTAAACAATCTTCAACTGTAATTCTAGCCATATAATTTCTCCTAGGGTGTGTATTCTAAGGGCTAAACACCCATTAAGACAACAAATCTCTTAAGATCTTTTCATTATTATTGTCTGGAGATGGTAAATCTCCATTAATTAGGATGCCAGATAGGGTCCTGCAGGCTAAATCAAAATTATCATTTAAGATTTTATAGTCAAAATCTTTAGCGTGCTCTAACTCATTTATTGCATTGCTGAGCCTTTTATTAATAACTTCATCTGAATCAAGCCCTCTATTAACCAGTCTGGACTTTAATTCCTCTAAGCTAGGAGGGATTATAAAAATAGATGTATTTTCAATGCCGGCATTTTGTATTTGCTTAAAGCCTTGAACATCAATATCTAAAATAATATTTATTCCATGATTAACCCTATACTCAATGTATGACCTTGGAGTACCGTATTGATAGTCATGAACAATAGCATTTTCAATAAACGCATGTTTGTCTTTTTTCAAAGAATTAAATTCATCATTTGACATAAAAAAATAATGCTTTCCGTCCTCCTCTCCATCTCTTGGCAATCTCGTTGTAGCTGATATAGAAAGCTCAACATTATCAAATGATTCAGTAAGATATTTAATCAAAGATGACTTTCCCGTTCCCGATGGAGCCGATATAACGAAGAGCTTTCCTTTTCTTTCTTTATTCAATATTTTGTGCCTGTTCTCGCATCTCTTCTACAGAGAGCTTCATATCTAAAGCTATTTGTTTATATTTAGGCTCATCTAATTTTACAGATAAGGTACTTGTTTCTCTAAATAATTCCTGAAGAATAAAATCAATTTTTTTACCGCTAGAGGCAGTTCCAGATAACTCTTTTTTCAAAGATATTGAATGAAAGTTAATTCTTTCTATCTCCTCTGCAACATCATGCTTCAAAACTAAAATAGCAACCTCTTGCTCTAATCTAGAATTATCTAGGCTTTTTGTAAGGTCTTGAATTTTCTTTTTAAGATTTTCTGAACGCTTTTTGGTAAGGCTTTTATTAAGTTTTGATAATTTTTTTGTATTTTTTTCAATACTATTAATTTTTGATAAGAAAACTTTTTTAATTTTTCCTCCCTCTGACGACCTGCTAGATAAAAGCTGATTCAAGGATTCAATGAAAACTTTTTTAATTAGACTTTGATCAATATCAATCGTCTGCTCTGACTGAATAACACCTGGCATATCTTTAATATCAGAAAAACTAATACTATCAGTTTTTATATTTGAAATTCCTTTGATAGATTTCATTAAATTATTTAAAGAAGCTTTATTAATTCTATAGGAGTGTTTAGAAGGGAAATTTAACCGAAATCTAACGTCAATACTTCCTCTATGTAATTTCTTTGCTAAAGAATTTCTAACAAAGACATCTAATTGATTATTAAGATCATTTGGTTTTGTAGATATCTCAAGAAACCTATGGTTAACAGTTTTAATTTCACAATATACCTCATGCTCCCCTTTAGAATATTTAGAAGACCCAAACCCTGTCATGCTATTAGTCATATGGTTATTGTATTTCTCTTGATGATTAAGTACTAGGAAAATTGTTTAAATTCAAACCCAATATCTTTTATTTTCTTATTATCAATACATCTTTCAATCGGGTTTAAAATCCTGTCTTCCGAACAGTTATATGTATTTGCGTGCGCTGACTTTGAATTATCTTCGATAAAAAATTTAATAGCTGCTGCCGCATTATCTCTATGCAATTTATTAAAGGGTAGTGTTTTAGATTTCTCACTATACAGACCTGATAACCTGAGAATAGTTAATTTATCTTCAAATATTGTGCTTAATAAATCCTCATACTCTTTAATAATAATTCCTCTATAGTCAGAGGGTATGGGATTTATTGACTCATTCAATATTCCAACTTGATCAGCGCCATAAACTCTTGTTGAAGAGATAGCTATTAACTTTTTAAATGGTATTGAGGCTAGTGATCTTTCTATATTTAAAACAGATTTTATAAAGCCGTTTAAATAGCCTCCTTCATCTCTATTACTGGGCTTTGGGATAATAATGACTGCATCAAAAGATACATCTTTAAAACTGAATCTCTCTCCTGAAAGCCAATCCCATTGAGATGAAAAAAGCCCTTTCTCATCAATAGCGCTTCTTCTAAGGATGTATAAAGAGGTATTGGAATTATCGAAATATGACTTCAGCCTGCTTCCAATATCTCCATAACCAATGATAAGGATATTTTTATGCATTCTATAATTTAACATATGATCCAGAGAGGTATCCCTGGATCATATAAGTTTTAAGATTATTAAAAGAAAATACCGTTAAGAGGTAATAATGAAGATATGACAAGACTGACCATCGCCATGACATTAATTAAAATGTTCATTGCAGGTCCTGAAGTATCCTTGAATGGATCCCCAACAGTATCTCCAACCACTACAGCAGAATGCGTATCAGAACCTTTTCCGCCTAAGTTACCTTTTTCTACATACTTCTTAGCGTTGTCCCATGCCCCACCAGCATTAGCCATAAATAAAGCCAAAGCCACGCAACCCAAAAGACCACCCGCTAGCATTCCCCCAAGCGCTATTGCGCCTAGACCAAAACCAACCACGGCAGGCATAGCAACAGCTATAACTCCAGGTAACATCATTTTTTTAAGCGCTGCCTCTGTAGCAATTTGAACACACTTTTCAGAATCAGGGTCAGCTGTACCCTCCATTAATCCTGGAATTTCTCTAAACTGTCTTCTAATCTCATTAATCATTTCAAATGCTGCATCTCCAACTGCTGTCATAGTTATTGAAGATATTAAAAATGGTATGCATATACCAATAAACATTCCCACAAGAACCATCGGATCAGTAAGGGAGAGGGAGAAAGCATCTCCGTACATTAAAGAAATCTGAGCTGAATAAGCTGAAATAATCGCAAGAGCTGCTAATGCCGCCGCTCCGATTGCAAAGCCTTTTCCAATAGCGGCTGTTGTATTACCTAACTCATCTAATGAATCTGTAATATCTCTAACCTCTTTACCCATACCAGACATTTCTGCAATTCCGCCTGCATTGTCTGCGACTGGGCCATAAGCATCAATTGCCATGGTAATCCCAACTGTAGAAAGCATTCCAACTGCTGCTATACCAACGCCATAGACGCCTGTTATTCCTGCGCTACTTGCTAATGAAGTAGAAATTAAAATAATAGTAGCTAAAATAATAATCGGTATAACTACAGACTGCATTCCAACAGCAAGTCCTGAAATCATCACTGTTGCAGCACCCGTTTCTCCTGATTCAGCAATCTTTTTAACAGGGTTACCGCCAGTATAGTATTCAGTAATTAGGCCAATAAGTACGCCTCCAACAGCCCCTGAAACGACGCAATATAGAACTTCCAATGGAAGATTCATGTACTGAATTAAAAAATAAGCCATAGCTACAAATATCACAGGCGCTAAAAGCGTTCCTGATCTAAGAGCGCTAGCAGGCTCTTTAGCTGAAGCAAGCTTAACAATAAATATTCCGATGATAGAGGCAATTAAACCGATAGATGCAAGTGCTAAAGGTAACATCATTAAATTTGCAGAATCTGCAGATTGAATAGTGTATGCAATAGCAATGGTGGCAATCATAGATCCACAGTATGATTCAAAAATATCTGAACCCATTCCGGCAACATCCCCAACGTTATCTCCAACATTGTCAGCTATAACACCAGGATTTCTTGGATCATCTTCTGGTATCCCTACTTCTATCTTACCTACTAGATCAGCTCCAACATCAGCACTCTTTGTAAAGATACCGCCGCCAACTCTTGAAAATAAAGCTACAACTGATGCTCCCATTCCAAAGCCTTCTAAGGCGTGAACATGAGAGCCGCCATCAAATGCATAAAAGTAATACAAACCGCCCAAACCAATTAGTCCTAGTGAAGCAACGCATAAACCCATTACAGATCCACCGTAAAAAGAGACCGATAAGGCTGCTGCTGCACCATCTTTTTGAGCAGCTGTTGCAGTTCTAACATTCGCTTTAGTTGCCGCATACATACCGATAAATCCAGCTAAAGATGAGCAGGCTGCACCTACTACAACCGCAATAGCAGTTTCAGTTCCGAGGAATATCTGAGATAAAATGACAAGAACAATAATAAAGACTGTTAAATATTTATATTCGGTCTTCATGAAGGCTAATGCTCCAGCATGAATTTGATCTCCGATTTTCTTAACTTTATCTTCGCCATCTGGATATTTCATAACAAGCAGATAAACTACAAATGCAGCTATCATGCCAAAAACGCCTAATAAAGGCGGGAAAAGTGCAATATTCATATAATGTAACTCCCAAAATTTTGAAAGAAACATTCTATCAAAATATTATTAAAAAAACGTATCTATTTAATCTATTTATTAAAAATATCCCTATCTAAGAGACCTTCTGAATCAGCTACTATGCAAGCAATAGCAGCATCGCCTGTAACATTAACTGATGTTCGTAACATATCGAGTATTCTATCTACCGCAAGAATGATCCCTATAGCTTCAAGAGGAAGGCGAAACTGTTGGAGAATAATAACAAGGGTGATAGTTCCAGCCGAAGGAACTGCTGCAGTTCCTATAGAGGTGACTACCGCTAAAATAACTACTTGAACATACTGAATTAAGGTTAAATCAATACCCGACATCTGGGCAATGAAGATAGTTGCCATACCTTGCATAATGGCAGTCCCGTCCATATTAATAGTAGCTCCCACTGGAATAACAAAAGAAGAAACATTTTTATTCACCCCAAGATCATCCTGGACTGTTTTTAATGTTACGGGTATTGTTGCCGCGCTTGATGAGGTTGAAAAAGCAAAAATTGCAACTTCTTTCATTTTTTTAAAGAAAGTCCATATATTAAGGTTTGTAAATATCTTCAATATAAAGGAGTAGGTAATAAAGGCATGAATCATAAGAACTGAAATTAACAAAATAACGTATTTAAATGCTTCCTGGAAAATATCTAAGCCATCTGTAATGACAAACTTTCCAATTAAACAAAATACCCCAATTGGTGCAAAAGAAATAATCATTATTACAAGTTGCATAAATACTGTATTTAATTTTTCGAAAGCCTCGCTAAAATTACCAGTTAAATGATTTGTTTTATTTAAAGCTAGGCCAAATAAAATACTAAAGAAAACAACCGCAAGCATTTGATTTTGAGCCATAGCTTCAATAATATTTGACGGGAAGATGTCTAGAATTGTTTCATATATTCCCTGTCCCTCTGGAAGATTTTCTGGGGGCTCAATATTTGATGAGTACCCGGCCCCTGGTTTAAATATTGACCCTACTATTAAAGACAGGCTTACGGCAATTGCTGTTGTAGATAAATACAAGGTGATAGTTTTGAGAGTTATATTTCCTAAACTTGTCATGCTGGTAAGTGAAGAAATTCCAGAAACAAGAGAAAAGAATACCAAAGGTACAATTAATAGCTTTAAAAGATTAATAAAAATTGCGCTGCCTAAATTGAATACGTAGACCTTTATGAAAGCAATTAAGCTTTCAGAAAAAATATCTAAATAAAAGAACAATGATCCAACTACAAAGCCAAACAGCATACCTAGTAATATATTTCTAGTTAAGTTTTTAGGTGTTTCAATCATTATATCTCTATCATATCAAAATCTTCCTTCCCTACACCACATTCTGGGCAAAGCCAATCCTCAGGCACGTCATCCCATTTAGTTCCTGGCTCAATACCATCTTCAGGCCATCCAAGGGCCTCGTCATAAATTAGACCGCAAACTATACATTCCAACTTTTTAAATTCAGTATCCATAATATATATTTTAGAAAAATTAACTTATAAATTTTAAAAACTTCGACGGTATAATATCAGATTTAAACAGGTAATTAATGCAGCTTGAACAAATATCATCTTGGGATACTTATAATAAAATTAAGTTACAAGTTAGCGATGAGATAAAGTCTTGGCTTCTCGAGAAAGGACCTATTACTAAAAGAATTAAATCTGTAAAAAATTTTAGACTGGAATTAATTCAGGACGAAGTATCTGATGTTGAAAAAGTAGAAAAAGATTTTCTTAATTCCCACTCAAGAAAGATCAGAGTAAGAGAGGTTGTATTATATGGAAATTCGGAGCCAATGGTTTTTGCTAGAACGATCATACCAAATACAACTATAGAAAAAGGTTTCGCTAAGTTGGGGACATTGGGAGAAAGTCCACTTGGAGATATTTTGTTTAAGAAAGACATCTTTACCAAAGGAGATACTCTATATGCATCATTTGTGTATCAAAAAAAAATATTTTGGGGAAGAAAAACTAAATATACTGTTAAAAATTTTCCTTTTTCAGTAATGGAAGTTTTTCTTGTTAAGTAATATAAATGAGGTGGTTAGAATTAAAAAACTTCTGGAGTTAGCTAGGCTAGATAAGCCAATTGGCATATTTCTTTTACTGTGGCCGTCTCTTTTAGGACTCCTTCTTGCAGGACTTGAAACTAATATAAAATTAAAAAATATCCTTATCGTTTTTTTCGGATCAATATTAGTTAGATCTTGTGGGTGCGTTATTAATGATATAAGTGACTACAAATTTGATAGCTTGGTAAAAAGAACAGCCGGGAGGCCTATTGCAACAGGCGCTGTAAGTTTGCTAGAGGCGTGGTTGTTTTTTATATTTCTTGGCTGTTTATCGTTGAGCTTATTATTTTTAACACCTTCTTTAACTTTAAAGATTGCCCTTTTCTATGCTGTGTTGATTGCAATATATCCTATGGCAAAAAGATTTATTAAAGCTCCTCAGTTTGTCCTGGGTATTACATTTGGTTCTGGGGTAATTATTTCGTATTCCCTTCAGTCTGATAACCTATCCTTGTCATTATTGATTCTTTATTTTGGCGTTGTGGCTTGGATAATTAGTTTTGATACTTTTTATGCTCTAGAAGATATCGAAGATGACAAAAGGCTTGGCATTAACTCTACAGCAATTTTATGGGGTGATAATGCAATATTTATTGCAAAATCCCTCCACTATATTTTTTATACTTCATTAGCTCTTGTTGCTTACATTAATAGCTTTTCTTTATTCTTTGTATTTACAATGTCTTCCCTTTTTATTTTGCATTATTACCAAATGAGTCTAGTAGTAAATAAGAGATACCTAGATTCATTTAAATTTAATAATTGGATTGGCATGGTTTCTGTAATTGGTTTTGGTTTAGAGGTTTATATTTTTTAAATTCTTAAACATGGTCATAAAAAATAAATTTCTAAACAATATCTCAAATGCTCCCGAGAAAGATCTTAAAGAGATCTTAGGCAAGGAGAGTTCTCCATTTATTTCATTTGAGTTCCTTGATGCATTAGAAAAAAGTATGTGTGTTGGAGATTCATCAGGATGGCAGCCAAAACATTTAAGCTTATTTGATGAAGATAGGTTGTCAGGCTTTATGCCGCTTTACCTAAAAAATAATAGTCATGGTGAGTTCGTATTTGATCACCAGTGGTCATATGCTCTTAATAGAGCAGAAAGAAATTATTATCCTAAACTTATTAGTGCGATCCCCTTCACTCCCTGTGAGACAAAAAAATTTATTTACGGCAATGGGCTTAATGAAACTCATTTTATCAATCCAACAAAAGAACTGATGAGGCAAGAAAATATAGAATCATGGCACATTCTCTTTCCCAATTCAGACATAAAAAATCTTCTTCTAGACAATGATTTTATTGAAAGAAGCGGATATAGATTTACCTGGAATAATAAAAACTACTCTGATTTTGAAAACTTTCTTGAGATATTTACTTCAAGACAAAGAAAGAATATAAAAACAGAAAGAAAAAAAATAAGCAGCCTTGATATTTCTTTTACTGTAAAAGATAGAGATAATCTAAATGGAAGGGATTGGGATATATTTTATAAATTTTATAAAAATACCTACTCAGAAAGAAAGCAGGCGCCTTATTTAAATATGGATTTTTTCAAGCTAGTTCATGAAAATAGATCATCTCTAAGACCTGTTATTTTCTTTGCTGAACATGATGGCAAACAGATTGCAGGATCGTTGTGCTTTCAAGGCGAAGATACTCTGTATGGAAGGCATTGGGGGTCATTGGAAAATATAGACAGTCTTCACTTTGAATGTTGTTACTATCAAGGAATAGATTACTGCATACAGAATGATATTCAATTTTTTGATCCAGGTGTTCAAGGAGAGCATAAAATAAGAAGAGGATTTGAACCTAAAAAAAGCAATTCATACCACTTTATCCTTAAAGAAGACTTCAGGGATGCTATTAGAGAATTTTGTTTAGAGGAATCTAAGTCTATTAATAGTTATTTAGCTGCTTGTGAAGAATATACACCAATAAAAAAAGAATATAGAATTTAAAGATGCTCAGAACCCTGCCAACAACATCACACCATCTTGCAATTTGTGAAGGCAACTATTTAAGACTCTACAAGCTTCTGAATAGATTTTCTTTAAAGAAGTATGCTTTTGAGACTGTTAATCCAAATTTATCTCACCTAGATATAAAGTTTTTAGTGCTTAGCAAGACTAAGCATACAGTTTTGCTTGAAGCTAAACAAAGTAAAATTGGAAATAATAAACTTAATAATTTTACTATAAGGATTCAGGTAAGCTTGGATGCAAAGCTAGCTGAAGTAACTTCTTACCAAGGAGAAAAACCAATTCCATTTTTTTTAAAGAAATCAAAAATTCAATCTTATGATGAAAAAATGCAACAAAATAGGTTCCTTACAGAGTGGCTAGAAAGTATATTTATATCAGGCATATCTTCAAGAAAAGATATTAAAGACATAATTAGAAATGACTGAAACGATTCTATATTTTCATGGTTTCAAATCTTCATCAAGTTCTACAAAAGCTCAAAATTTAAAAAAATTTATAGTAAAAAATACAAAGAAAACTAAGATCATCATCCCTGATTTAGAAGATAACTTCCAAAATGCATTTAATCAAATAGAAAATCTTGTTAAATTATCCGGATCAAATATTATTTTTATGGGAAGCTCCTTAGGAGGATACTATGCCTCCTATTTTTCACAAAAACTAAATAAAAAAGCTGTCTTAATAAATCCAGCTATACCTCCATTAAAAGATTTTGAAATACACCTAGGTGAAAATAAAAATTATTCAAATGGAAATAAATTTAATATCACTAACAAAGATATTGATTTTATAAGATCTCTTAATCATAAAAAATTACCTACGCCTAGAGACATAATGGTCTTGCTAGAATCAGGGGACGAAATTTTAAAATACAATGAAAGCGTATCTTATTTTTCTGGTGCAAATATTGATATTATATTTGGAGGCGATCACTCCTATTCGTCATTTAAAAGTAAGTTTGTCAAAATTCAAAAGTTCCTAGATATCAAATAAAAGCACTAAATTAGTGCATAAATATACAAATTGCTCTTTATTAGTGCATAATTAGGTTGTATTTTGTGCAAATAAGATCATTAATGATGGCATGTAAATTGCATTACTAATAAGTGATAAACATAAAAATTTAGGAGAACTAATGTCAAAATATAAAACTTACGAATATGTATGGCTAGATGGCTATAAACCAGAATCTTCAATGAGAAGTAAAGTGAAAGCAACTGATGCTGATACTGCCCCTGATTGGTCTTTTGATGGCTCATCAACACAACAAGCTGAAGGTGGAAGCTCAGACTGTTTGCTAATTCCAGTTCATACTTATTCCAACCCTAACGGCCATGACCTAGTAATGACGCAGGTTCAATCTGCTGACCATACTACTCACCCTACTAACTTCAGAGCTGCTGCTGAAGCTGTTGTTTCTGATGATTGGTGGTTTGGCTTTGAACAAGAATTCTTTTTTACAGACCCTGAGACTGGAGAACCATTAGGCTGGGAAAATGGAGAGCCTAAGGCGCAAGGAGATTATTACTGCGGAGTTGGAGCTGGCAATGTAATTGGTAGAGAGATCTCTGATGCCCATCTCCAAGCCTGTCTTGACATGGGAATAACGCTAACAGGAACCAATGCAGAAGTTGCTCTTGGTCAATGGGAATACCAATGCCTAGGACAAGGAGTTAAAGCGGCTGATGATTTATGGATAAGCAGATATATGCTTTACAAGATTGCTGAAGAATTTGGTGTTGGCGTAAATATCCATCCAAAACCAAAATCTGGTGACTGGAATGGGTCAGGCATGCATACAAACTTTTCAAACGAAGAAATGAGAAGTAATGGTACTGAGGCTCTTTTTTCATCAATGTGTGAAAAGCTAGGTGAAGTTCATGCAGAAGGAATAGCTGCTTATGGTTCAGATAATGACATGCGACTAACCGGCCTTCATGAAACTCAAAGTATTGATCAATTCTCTTACGGCGTGAGTGACAGAGGAGCTAGTATCCGTATTCCTGTCTATACTGTAGAGCATAACTGGAATGGATATTTAGAAGATAGAAGGCCTGCTTCTAATGCAGATCCTTATAAAATCTTAACTCATATAGTGGGAACATTAACCAAATAATGCCCAACCTTGTCGACTCCTTGAAAAAGGGGTCGGCGTTTCTTAATGTTTAACCCAGAAGAACTTCAAGCATCTCTAATCAACCAGCTATCTTCTGAAGTTATTGTTTTAAATGCAGGGTTGGATGTTCTCTGGATAAATGACTCGGCTGCGGCAAGTGGATGGCTGCGTCCCTCGGATAAATTAAATTCCATAGCTGATCAATTCATAGAAGAAACAAATCAAGAATTAACTAAATTATTAACACACTGTATCTCTTCGGGTAACTCAATAACTAAAAGAGATTTTAAACTTGTCAAACTTGATGGGGGGGAAAGAATTGTTGATCTTACTTCTAGCTGGTCTGAGGCAGATAATATTTTAATGATTGAATTATTATGTGTTGATAACCTTAATAAAATTATTGACTCTTCAAAAACATTTTCTACACAGAAAATTGCAGCTAATCTAGCAAGAACTCTTGCTCATGAGGTTAAAAACCCCCTTTCAGGAATTAAAGGAAGTGCTCAAATACTTTCCTCTAAATTAAACGATGACTTCTCTAAGAAATTTTTAAAGATCATTATTGATGAAACGGAAAGATTAAATAGTCTAGTTACTAAAATTCTTACTCCTCCAAAAAAATTAAAGTTAGAAGCTTTTAATATCCACTCAGCGCTGGAAAAGGTTTTTGCACTATCTCAAGCAGATGAACAAAAGGACCTTAAGATAAAAAGAGATTATGATCCAAGTATTCCTGAGATTCAGGGAGATGAGAATCTATTCATTCAAGCAACTTTGAATATTATTAAAAATGCTCAGCAAGCCCTATTTCTTACTGATAATCCCTCAATAATAATTAAATCAAGAGTAGTTTATGGCCAGCCTATAAATGGCAATATTTATTCAACAGTTTGTGAGGTTAGCATTATTGACAATGGGCCAGGCATCCCTTCAGACATTCAAGAGCAGGTATTCTTTCCGATGGTATCTTCTAAAGAAGATGGGTCTGGTCTGGGACTGTCAATATCTCAGGATATTATCAGAATACACGGAGGTGCTATTTCATTTAAAACAAAATCTGGTGAGACGACATTCTCGATATTAATGCCTATAAAAATGGAATCTAAAAATAAAGAGGTGCTAAGTGCATAAAATTTGGGTAGCAGATGATGATAATGCCATTAGGGTTGTTCTTGAGGAAAGCTTTTCAAGTTCCGGGTTTGATGTAAAAACTTTCTCATCAGCAGATGATGTTGTCACTCAGCTTAAATTGGAAGTTCCTGACTTGATACTTACAGATGTTCAGATGCCAGGGATGCTTGGCTATGACTTGCTAAAACATATTAATGATAATTATGAAAATGTTCCAGTCATAATAATGACTGCTTTTACTGACATGCAAGCAGCTGTTGATTCTTATGGTGGAGGGGCTTTTGAATACATACCAAAGCCCTTTGATTTAGATGATGTCACCCAGATTATAAACAGAGCTTTAGAAAAAAAACCTGCAACAAAAGGTTTAAAAACAAAACCAAAGACAGATATTATCGGTGAATCTCCTTCAATGCAGGGAGTTTTTAGAGCGATTGGTAAACTTTCAAATACAACTGCAACAGTCTTAGTTCAAGGGGAATCTGGAACTGGAAAGGAGTTAATTGCAAAATCACTTCATAAAAATAGTCCGAGATATGACATGCCATTCATAGCTCTAAATATGGCTGATATTCCTAAAGAATTAGTTGAATCAGAATTATTTGGTCATGAAAAAGGAGCATTTACTGGAGCTGTGGAAAGAAGAATAGGAAGGTTTGAGCAAGCCAATGGAGGCACTTTATTTTTAGATGAAATTGGGGATATGCCTCTTGACTCTCAAACAAGACTCTTAAGAGTATTATCAAATAAAGAATTTTATAGAGTTGGTGGTGACAAGCCTATAAAAGTTGACGTAAGAATTATTGCTGCCACTCATCAGAATCTTCATAACCTAGTATCCCAAAAATTATTTAGAGAAGACCTTTTTTATAGACTTAATGTTATTAAAATTGAAGTGCCTGCTTTGCAGGATAGAAAAGAAGACATAGATGCATTATCTAAGTATTTCTTAAAACAACATTCTGACTCTCTAGGAGAAGAGTTAAGAGTGCTACCAAAAGAAGTAATGGAAGTTCTAGTTAACTATGATTGGCCAGGCAATGTAAGGCAATTAGAAAACACATGCTACTGGTTGACCTTAATGACACCAACACAAAATGTTAAAGTCCAAGACCTTCCAACAGAAATTAAAGATCATGAGGTTGTTGAGACACTAACTACAAACTGGGAAGAAGGTTTGAATAGCTGGATAAATAATAATGCCGCTAATTTAGAGACTGGCTTGTCTGATGTTGTAAATTCAAAAATAGAAAAAATGTTAATAAAATCTGCTTTGGGGCAATCTGATGGTAAAAAAAATGAGGCAGCTATTTTACTTGGATGGGGTAGAAATACTCTAGCAAAAAGAATGAAAGAGTTGGGAATTTAGATCAATGGCAGGTTGTCCATTTTCCACTGACTAACGCCACCTCTTAAAATTAATATATTTTCAAACCCAAGCTTCATTAATTGCTCTCCTGCGTTTCCAGAATTGCTGCCCATTTCACATATCAGAGCTATCTGTCTTTCTTCATTAAGTGAAATTTCATGAGACCTGCTATCCAAATCTTTAAAAGGTATATTAATTGAGTTTGTAATGTGCCCATTATTAAATTCATCAGCAGATCTTAAATCTATTAAGAGAGTTTTATTTTCATTAGAGAGAGCTACTAACTCTTGAGATGAAATCCTCTTGCCGCCTTTGGTTGCATTAGAGGAAATAAGTAAAATTATAACTAAAAGCAATGGCACAGATAGATAATAATGGTCAATTAGAAAGAAAATAAATGTATCCATGCTCTTATTATCTATTAAAATAAGTCACTTGTGTTTCAAAATATCAAAATGAAAAAAAGAAATTTAATTCTAGTAAGGCATGGCCAAAGTGAATGGAATGCTAAAAATCTATTTACTGGCTGGAAAGACCCAGACCTAACAGAACTAGGCCTTGAAGAAGCTTCAAATGCTGGTGAGCTAATAGCCACCCAGGATATTAACTTTGATGTGATGTTTACTTCTGAGCTCTCTAGAGCTCAAAAAACAGGATTAATAATTTTAGAAGAGATTAATCAATCACAGGTTCCAATAATTAAAAATAAATCCCTGAATGAAAGAGACTACGGAAGTTTATCAGGGCTTAATAAGGATGATGCTCGAGAAAAGTGGGGAGAAGAGCAAGTTCATATTTGGAGGAGGTCGTTTGATATTCCGCCTCCTGATGGGGAAAGCCTAAAAGATACTGCTGATAGGGTCTTGCCTTATTTTAAATCGGAGATTATGCCAAAAATTAAAGATGGCTTAAATGTTCTTATAGCAGCTCACGGAAACTCTTTAAGAGCGTTAATTATGGAGCTAGACTTAATCCCGTCAAACGAAATTGTTAAACTTGAGATCCCAACAGGGGCACCTATTCATTATCAGTTTAATGAAGATGGTGAAGTTTTATCAAGAAATAATCTCTACGAAAAGTAAGTTGGCGAATAAGAGCAACGAATTCTCTTCAGGTATTTCAAATTGGTATAAAAAAAATGGTAGAGAGAATCTTCCATGGAGGGAGAGTATTTCTCCATATAGGATATGGATCTCTGAAATTATGCTTCAACAGACCCAAGTAAAAACTGTAATACCTTTTTTTAATTTATTTATTACTAAATATCCTAATCTAAATACGATATCTAAAGCTTCGGAGGAGAACATCCTAGCTCTATGGTCTGGTTTAGGCTTTTACAGAAGAGCTAAAAATATTTTTAAAGCAAAGGAGATCATTAGAATTAATTTCAATAATAAATTTCCAATAAAATTTGAAGAAATAATATCTCTTCCTGGAATTGGCAAGTCTACAGCAGGAGCAATTATGTCAATTGCCTATAGAGAGCCCTCCCCAATTTTAGATGCCAATGTAAAAAGAGTAATTTCTAGATACGAGGGTGTTGAAAATGATTCATCTTCTTCTTCTATAAAAGAATTATGGGCATTATCAGATAAGTACACACCCTCAAAAGATATTTTGAGTACACGCAGGGAATAATGGATATTGGAGCGACTATTTGCAATACAAAGACTCCTGAATGTAAAGCTTGCCCATTACATAAATCTTGCTCAAGTGCTTTTTCAACAATTTTAAAAAAAGAGGTATTAAAGAAGAAAACTAATCCTATAAGATATATAGATTACGAGTTAGCTTATACAGATAAATATATTTTGCTATTCAAGAGACATGAAAAAACATTTTGGGAAAGTTTATGGATTCCATATGAAATAGTAAGCGAGCAGAGAAATCCACTCATTAGTAAAAAACAAGTAAGAAAAAAAGTCATTAATATAAAACATAAACTATCTCATCTTGATTTAGATATAACTGTTAAGTTGATCCAATATAAAGAGATATTTAACTTAAGTACAAATTTAGAATATGAATGGATTAAGAGAGATGAAGTTCATAAGTTTGGTTTGCCCAAGCCTATTAAGACTATAATAGAAGGCATATGAGTAAAAATATATTCTGTAAAAAATTTAAGGAAGACCTTCCTTCTCTGTCTATTCCTCCAATGCCTGGACAAAAAGGAGCTGAGTTAATGGAAACAGTTTCTCAGAAAGCATGGGATCAATGGAAGTCGCACCAAACAACTCTAATTAATGAAAAGCGCTTAGATATGTCAGACCCTGAAAGCCGAAAATGGCTATCTGATCAAATGGATAAGTTCTTCAATAACGAAGATTATGAAAAACCCTCAGGATTTAAAGCTCTAGATTAAAATTAGGCTGACTCCTTTTTTATATTTATGCTAATTAGAAAGCTATTCTTAATGACATTAAGTTGAAACTTTTCTATAATCCAATCTCACTTATAGGCCTGATAGCTCAGTCGGTAGAGCAAAGGATTGAAAATCCTTGTGTCGGT
>Ga0115004_10000206_pt1 | contig 41034 bp, 42 predicted proteins | sample ArcticOcean_MG_C_10_FD_88737 | JGI IMG/M metagenome (GOLD analysis project Ga0115004, IMG submission 88737) | Marine microbial communities from western Arctic Ocean - ArcticOcean_MG_CB11_90 | ecosystem: Environmental > Aquatic > Marine > Oceanic | place: Arctic Ocean: Canada Basin | collected... | reverse complement strand
CGACCTCGGAGACTCTACAATTATGGAATTTGGGAGCTGGAAAAAGGATCTTACTTCCGTGATGCCGCATCTTCAGCGAGTTGCGCTGGGAGAGAAGAAAGTGTCTGTGTTGGCCCTCAATGATCGGGTTGCTCTGGGGCTCCCATCAGATCGGGCTCTCGCAGCAGAGGTGGTGAAGCTCTTTCGGCCGATGAAGGGAAAAGCCCGCTTCGTCGCTTCTTGTATTGAATCATTGAGTAGAATGGGGGGAGGATCCTTATTGGGCTCTTCTTCTAAAGGGCAATCTAAAGGGGAAATTTCTTGGTTGGAAGATTCGGAATCGATTGGATTCCTGGGGTGCAATCCCGGGCATGGCTTACGGTGTGTTTTATTGTCCCGTGACAGTTCGAAAGAGTTTGTCGTGACCAAGTTGGCGGTTGAAGGGGCGCATCAGGATGTCGCGGAGGAGGCCAAAAAGTTGATGCAATTCTCGCAGAAGTTCGAAGGAGTCCCGGAGGTGATCTCCTTGGAGAGTGGAGACGATTGGTCGGCATTCTCAATGAGGCATTTAAAAGATCGCGGTCCCATGCGTCTGGACCAGGACTCGGTCATAGGGCTCCTTGATGGCTGGCTCGAAGAGGAATTTATTTCGCCCGTTTCATTGCCGTGGGTAAATTCGATCTTGCAGAAGGCCCCACTAAAACTTGCTGCGGCGATCGCGGAGCAGAAGGTTAAAAGATCCCTACTTCACGGGGACTTTGCGCCATGGAATCTTCGCAGTGATCGGGGAAAGCTCATGGCAATTGACTGGGAGTGGGGATCACTGGACGGACTGGGAGGAATCGATCTGGGTCATGGTCTTTTAATGACCGGAAATTTGGTTGATGAGCTCAGGGGAGGAGAGCTTATTGAATCGGTAGTGACGCATGTGGGTGCCGGACCGCTCAAAAGGTATTTGGAAGACTGCGGTTGGGAGAATCCGAACGCATGGCTTGGCTTGGCCTTGTTGTATTCTGGTTCACAAGCAAACCTGGAAACCAAAGACGAGCTGAAGTATTTGGAATCGCGATTATGAAGATAAAGAAATGAGGATTCTTCAGATATTCAATCGCTACGTGCAAGAGGGTGGCGAGCAACAGGCGGTCCAAGAGACAGGGTCGGGTCTCGCACCGGAGCATGAAGTGAAGACACTTTTGTTTGATACGAGAGCTTGGGAAGAAAAGAATGGAGTGGGACAGAAGGTCCAACAAGCTCTGGCAATGGTCTGGAATCCGAAGTCGATTCGAACTGCCAAGGAAACGATCGACGAGTTTCGTCCCGATGTCATTGTCCTCCACAACATGATGCCGGTAGGCTCTGCTGCCTTGTTATATTGGTTGACCCGGCAAGCGATCCCAGTGGTGCAGTATATCCACAACTTTAGACCGTTTTCGGTAAGTGGGTATTTGTGGGCGGGAGACCAGGTGGAGCGGGCAGGGCTTCGATTGAATTTTATCCCCGAAATTAAGGATGGAGCGTGGCAGGATTCACGGGTCAAGACGCTTTGGTATGCCATGATCCTCTGGGGTCTTCATGCTTTGGGGGTCTGGAAGAAAATGACGCATTGGATTGCGATCTCACAGTTCATGAAGGAAACCTTTGCGGAAGCGGGGATACCAGCGGATAAGGTGAGCGTCGTGAAGCATGCTTGGCAACCCTTGGAAGAATTGGTGCCAAGAACTTCATTCGAAGCAAGCATGCCCTTTGTTTTCCTGGGACGCTTGAGTGCGCAGAAAGGAATAGGCACCCTTCTTGAAGCATGGACTCAGGTGGAAAAGGCGAGTCCGGAAGCCAGGCTTGTCATCTGTGGGGAAGGTCCGATGGAAAAGGCCGTCAGAGATTTTGCAGAGGGGAGAGATCACGTTACCTATAGGGGATTTGTTCGTGGTGAGAAAAAAGAGGCCCTTCTTAGAGGGGCCCGTTGCCTTCTTGCTCCGTCTATTTGGTATGAAGGCCTTGGTCTCGTGGCTTACGATGGATATGAATATGGACTTCCGGTCGTCGCAGCTAAATCGGGCGGATTGGCCGAGATTGTCATGAATGATGAAACGGGTTTCTTAATACCTCCTGGAGATTCGAATGCTCTAGCGAATGGAATCGTAAAAATGTTGGGGTTGCCTGATGGTGGCGTGGCAATGGGGCTCCAAGGAAGAAAGTGGCTTGAGAAGAGCGCCACCAGAGAGCAGTGGAAAAAAGAGATGTTAAGTGTGTTTACGAAGCTGCACCCAAATTCAGGGAATTTGAATTGAGGTAAGGCGCAAAAAATCGTTAAATTCAGCTCCTCAGTTATCTATGAAAAAAGCGGACCCCCTGCCACGCCGCGTCTTAGTCTCAGCTTATGCTTGTGCTCCAGATCGAGGAGCAGAGCCCGGGGTTGGGTGGAACCTCGTCGCTATCATGGCGGGAGAGTATGGATATGAGTTGACCGTGATTACGCGGACGAAACATCGGGCGGCCATTGAGGGGAGTGAAGATCCAAGGGTTAAGAACGTGCGATGGATCTATGCTGACCCTCCAGAGTGGCTCTCCAATAAAAAGCGTGGTGCGATTGGCTTGAAGGCTTTCTATTTATTGTGGCAAAGAAAGATGCATGAGGCGGCATTGGAGCACATGCGGATGCATCGAGTGGATCTCGTGCATCACCTGACTTTCGGCAGTATTTTGCCGGCCACGATCTTGGCCGATTTGGGCCTTCCTTTGGTCGTTGGTCCGGTGGGAGGAGCAGAAATGAGCCCCCCCGAGTTGGTGAGTGATTTGGCACCAAGGCTTTGGATTAGGGATCGGTTACGGGCAGGGCTTTATTATTTTGGGAGCCGTCTCTCATCAACAAGGAGAACGTATGGGGCGTGTTCCGTGGCGCTTGGGGCGACCGAGCCTTCGGTGCAGTTGTTGCGAAGTCTGGGTGCCAAGGATGTTCGCTTAGTTCCCCAGTCCGGTTGTGGAGATGACGAGGTGGCGGCATTTTCCGAAGAAAATCCAGTCGTTGATGGGGCCCCTCAAGGTCCAATTAGAATTTTAAGCGCTAGCCGGCTGGTACACTGGAAGGGGGTCGATCTCTCTATCGATGCCGTTTATCAAGCAGTCGAGGCAGGGCACGACGTGCAGCTCACGATTCTTCAAGAAGGACCGGAGCTTCCGGCGCTCAAGAAACTGGTCGAGAAGCGGGGGCTCACGAAGCGGGTCAAATTTGCCGGAAAGCTCGATTCGCTGGAAGATGTCTATCGTAGGATGAGAGAATCCGATGCGTTGATACATCCAGCGGTGAATGAGGCATTCGGTCAGTCGGTTCTGGAATCTCTGGCTTTGGGCCGACAGGTGATCTGCTTGGATTGGGCGGGACCTGGAATGATTGTTACGAACGATTGTGGCCTCAAAATTGAGGTTGGGAATCGGAAGAAGATCGTCGAGGGTCTAGCCAAGGCGATTGGCCAACTTGAGAAGCGAAGAGCTGATTGGTCAGCCATTCAGGATGCCGCAATTGCGCGATCCAAGGTCTTTAGTTGGCGGCAAGTGGCCAAGGAAATCAATCGTGCTTATCGAGTCTGCCTGGATCAAAAAGCGAAATAGTCGCCGAACCATCCCATCACAATTTTACCTATCAATGATCCCTGATTTTACGATTGTAACCGCCAGTTACAATTACGGGCACTTCATCCGAGAGTGCCTAGAAAGCGTTGCGAATCAAAAAGGGGCGACCTTTGAGCACTTGATTTTCGATGGTGGTTCAACAGATGATACCGCTGAGATCGTCGCGCAATTCCCTGCCGTCAAATTCACGCAAGAGCCCGATGAGGGAATGAGTGATGCCATCAATAAAGGGTTTGCCGCGGCGAAAGGTCGATGGGTTATGTGGCTCAATGCCGATGATCGCCTCAAGCCCGGAGCGTTGAAGGCCGTTCTTGATTTTGTTAAACATCAAGACGAGGCAGATGTGATCTATGGAGGTTGGGACTTCATTGATAAAAAAGGGGAGCATATTCGATCGATGACTCTATTTCCTTTTGATAAACCAATGTTAAGTTACTTGGGGTGTTATATTGGTTCAACATCTGCGTTCTATCGAAATTCTACTGTGATCGGCGAAGGGCATTGGTTGGATAAAAGTTATGGTTACATCATGGATGGTGAATTTTACAACCGACTTGCAGCACTGGGTAAGAGATTCGTGTATATGCATGCCTTGCTTGCAGACTTTCGTATGCACGGAATGAATCTGAGTTTTAAGCACAAGGATTCATCGAATGCTACCGAGCAGCTGGTTCTTGAGAAACAGCATGCGGAATCGATCGCCATTAGACGGGCCTATGGATGGCATAAGTTGACCAAACCGCCTTGGGTCTGGTTTACAGATGGAGTTATCTATTTGTACTTTCGCATCAAGAAATTTGTAGCAAAGCGTTTTTACAAAGCGTTTAAAACTCTCATCGATTTACCTCGTGAAACCAGCAAAGCTGAGAGCGGGCCAAAAGAGCAGGCAAAGAATTCATGAATCTTCGCAGTCAGGCTGGTCTCAGAGAGTTTGTAGCGGCTCAAGAAGGGAAGGTCGCATTTCTTCGCTTCGAGCGCTCTGGGCTGAAGCAGGGGCCTTTAAGCGATTGGGATATCGCGGTAGAAAATCACGCGCCAGCGATGAAGGCGTGTGATGGTCTTTACGGAACTCCGTGGACGAGGATTCCGAGGCAGTATGTCGTCCAATACTTTTTTGACTGGGGGCAATGTGATTTACTACCAGTCTTCGAATGGAATGGGATTGAATACCTCGACCAGAAGTTATTCTGGAGCAAGGTGGCTCCGCTTGAGAAAGACGGAATTCCGCGTCCAGCTTTGGGCCATGACGCATACATCGCATGGATGACGGGGCTTTTGTGGGGGCGTAGGTATAACAAGCGCTACCGTAATTTCATCAAGGAAGCGGCAAAGAAAGATGAAGATAATTTCAGAGAATGCCTCCGTGCGGCTTTTGGTAACAGGCTCGCAGAAAACCTCTTCCAGATTGCGGCAAGAGGAGATGCTGGGGTTGCTACCCACTGGGTGAGCTCCATGAGGTTTGCATTAGCGAGGCGGCAGATGGTTCGCCATCCGCTTAAGACGGCTACCAACGTGGTAAAGCACTGGCTTTGTGAATGGCGATTCCATCGTCGATTAGCATTACCTTGGGTTGGAATTCTCGGTCCCGATGGGAGTGGCAAATCAAGTGTGATCGAGGAGCTTAATAAACGACTTAAACTTTCAAGAATTAAAGTCAGAGCGATCCATTGGTTGCCTAAGTTGAACCCGGCGACAGGAGACTCTAATATCGTTATTACAGATCCGCACGCGCAACCTCCCAAATCAGCATTTCTATCCAGTCTTCAGCTGGTCAAGATCGTGCTCTATTGGTGGTTGGCTTCGATTCGCTACCTCTTCCATTTGAGAGCAAAGAAAGAGATGGTGCTCTCTGATCGTTTTTACCCGGACCTGCTTGCCGATCCGCGGCGTTATCGTTATGGAGCCAGTAGTAAGCTTGCGGAACTTGCGTTTAAATTGATCCCGCGACCTGATCGGGTGATCATTCTACATACTGATGAAGAAACGATCTTGAAGAGGAAACAGGAGGTTTTGCCAGAAGAGTTGGCGAGGCAGCTAGAATGTTACAAGAGTATCGCGGAGGAATTGGGTGAGCGGGCGGTCTTGGTTGATTGTGGTCAGGAATTGGATGTGGTAACTGACGAGGTATTAGAAGTTGTTTTGGAAGCTCTCGCCGAACGAAGACGATGATAAGGGTTGCTCATATTCTATCTTACTTCCCTGGACAGGAAGGTTTGACCAGCTTCTGCCGAGGGCTGGGAGCCGCGTTCGAGGATGTTGAAGGTATTGATGTGCCGATCATCACCTTTCGGGCGAAGCCAGTCAGGAAAGCGACTGGAAAGGAGCCTCCCCAGATCAAGTTTCCGCACCACAATCGTCATCCTTTTGATCTGCCGAAGGCCTTTCTGAATGCGTTAGATTCGAAAGAGCTCGAATTGGACGGGGCAGTTCTTCATGGGACATACAGCCCGCAGGTCTTTGCGCAGGCTAGGGCGCTTCATCGGCGTGGGATTCCATACATTTTTGTCCCTCACGACCCTTATGTGAGAACTCTCCAGAAGCATAAAGCGTTTCGCAAGTTCCTCTACTGGCATTGTTGTGAGAAATGGGTGATCCAACACGCGGCTGCGGTCCAGCTCTTGTCCTCTGAGCATGAGGGGCCGCTTAGAGAGCAAGGGATGACGACCCCTGTATTCACGGTGGCGAATGGGTGCGATACTGATGATTTGGTTCATCTGGCACCAGATTCCCGGATTCCCGGCTGCGAGGAGGATTTTAGGATCCAATATTTGGGCAGAATGGATCGGAATCACAAGGGTCTAGATCTCCTTATTAAGGGGTATGCGCAGTTCTTGAAAAAAGTGGGGAGTTCTGAGAGAATCCAGCTCGTTTTGAGTGGGAATGATTGGGAAGACCGTGGGTTTTTAGAAGATTTGGCAAATTCTCTTCATTTGGGTGCGAACATCCTGTTCACAGGGCGACTCCCAGAACACTCGATCACGATCCACTCACGGGCTGATTTGTGCGTTCTGGCATCGAGGTTCGATGGATTTGGACTCACGATTGTGGAGGCGATGATGGCGTCAAGACCAGTTCTGGTGTCGACAAGGGCGGGCATTGCAAATCACGTGAGAAAGTCGAATGGAGGTTTCCTGGTGGAGCCTGACCCCAAGAGTATTGCGGAAGGATTACTTGAGGCTTGGAGGCAGCGTAATTTCCTGAAGGAAATTGGAGTGAAGGGGCATCAATATGTGACGCGTGAGCTCACGTGGGCATCAATCGCGGCCCAATCGGCTGCTGCTTACACTAAATTTTTCCCCCTTGACGAAGGAAGGAACGCGACCGATTCTAAAATTGAAAAGTTTAATTTTTAAAAATTCGTGTTTCAAAAAAGTTCAGACATGAAAGAGAGTAAGAAAGTTTTGGCTATCGTGCTAGCGACTGCTCTTGTTGGCTTCCAGCCGCTGAGTGGTGCGATCGACTACGATGGCGACGGAGTCTCTGAATTGTGGGCCCAACTGTATCCGCAACTTGCACACGATCAGCGTGATAGTGATGCGGATGGTCAATCAAATTTCGCAGAATCGGTGGCCGGGACCGACCCGACAAATCCTTCGAGTCGGCTAGAGTTGAAAGTGCACTCGTTGAGCGTCAATACGATAACATTTGAGTGGCAAACGATCATCGGTAAGACTTATCGGATTCAGCGTTGGTCGCCGCAAAGCGGAGAATGGGAAGCGCTTGTTACTTCCCCGACGGCGACAATTTCTGAGATTCGACAAGTCGTTGTTCCGGCGGTCGAACCTGTGGGAGTTTATCGGATGAGCGTTGGCGACGTGGACCAGGACGCTGATGGTCTGACTGCCTGGGAAGAGGCCCTCTTTGGCTGGAGTGATAGTGATCCGTTCAGTGCGAACGGTGGCGAGATGTCTGATTTTTCTTTTGCTAGCAAATCTCTTGAAGCTCCTGAGGGCATTCTCCTTACTGACGGTAGATCCATTCCACAAAGACTGCCGACGGCGAGTGAAGCTGCCCGATTTCTTGTTCAAGCATCTTTTGGGCCGAATGAGGAGGAGATTGAAAAGGTGACGAACTTGGGGTTCTCAGCTTGGTTTGAAGGGCAATTGAGTATGCCGACGACGACGACGCAGGCTAGCATGTTTTCTACCGGGCAACCTTTTTCAGCAGGATTGTGGAGGCACGGATGGTGGCGTTCTGCGCTCATTGCTCCCGACCAAATGAGGCAAAGGATGGCGTATGCCTTGAGTCAAATTTTTGTTGTTAATACAGAGAGCGGGACGGTAATTGGTGACAACGTCACGACGCAGGCGCGCTACTATGATCCGCTTTTGACTGAAGGCTTCGGATCGTTCCGGGATCTATTGGAGCACGTGAGCTACAGCCCTGCGATGGGCTTTTCCCTCTCCCACCTTAATAATCGTAAATCTGACCCAGCGCTGGGGCAATTTCCTGATGAAAACTTTGCGCGGGAGATCATGCAATTGTTCACGATTGGCTTGTGGAAGCTCAATCCTGACGGGAGCCGACAGATTACGGATGGTGGATTGTTCATTCCGACCTACGACAATTCGGTGATCACTGAAATGGCAAAGGTTTTCACTGGGATGAGCCACTCTCGTGTGAACAGTGGAGAGATAGCAACCAGCTTCTACCAGGGAGCTCAAGGTAATGATTACCAATATCCCATGAAGGTTTGGGATGAGGAGCATGAGCCAGGGATCAAAGTCTTGTTTGATGGCGTAATTGTTCCTGAGGGGCAGTCCGGTGAAGAGGACGTACAGCAAACTCTCGACGCTTTGTGCGCTCATCCCAATGTCGCTCCTTTTGTAAGTAGGTTATTGATTCAGAGATTTACGAGTTCCAATCCTAGTTCTGAATATCTCACGCGGGTGTCCCGAGCATGGGAAATGGGCGAGGGGAACTTGGAACACGTCATGAGGGCAATCCTTTTCGATTCCGAGGCTCGAACGATGAGCCACGGAGGGGGAATTCGAGGCAAGGTGAGGGAGCCGCTCATTCGAATGACTCACTTTATGAGAGCCTTTGGCGAATTGGACGAACCCGGAAAATTTGGTGTTTTCGCCAACAAACTAAAATCGGATATGGGGCAGTTTCCGATGTCATCCCCAACAGTGTTCAACTTTTACCTCCCTGATTACTTGCCACAAGGCGAGCTTCAATCTGAGGGTCTTTTTTGTCCAGAGCTTCAGATCGCGACAGCGAGTTCGCTTCTCGCAACGCACAACTTATTTGCGGGCACTGTAAATTCAGGACATTGGGTTCGTGGAGTCGATTACACGCAGGAGCTTATTTTGTTGGCAGAAGACAACGATTCGCTCTTGGACCATTTTGACCGATTAATGACTTATGGGGCCATGTCGGGAGAGACGAGAGCAGCCGCAAGAAGTATGCTCGAAGTATTTAGCAATCCAGATACTAAGATTCGTCAGGCTCTGCAAATGATCATCAATTCCCCAGACTTTAGCATTTTGCGATAGATGAGAGAAAAACAGGAGAACTTAAATCGACGGACCTTTCTTGGAGAGTCGAGTTGTGCAGCAGTTGGTTCGATCGGGGCGCTATCAACGATGCTCAATTTGAAGCTGATGAGCTCATTGTCGGCGGAGGAAGTGAATCCTGGTGGAGATTATAAAGCGCTCGTCTGCGTGTATCTGGCTGGAGGGAACGATTCCTTCAATATGCTTGCCCCGGTTGATGAGGTTGGCTTTGACGAGTATTCGGTCGCCCGGGGATCCATTGGTCTGGCGGTTGACCAGTTCACTCCTCTTAACTATGCCATCCCGGATGGCAGGAGCTTGGGGATTCAATCGGAAATGGCAGAGTTGGCGGCGCTCTTTCAATCCGGCAAGGCTGCATTTGTCGCTAATGTGGGTACCTTGGTAGAGCCAACGGATTTATCCGCCATCCTTAATCAGACCGCCAAACTTCCTTTGGGGCTTTATTCCCATTCTGACCAAGAGATCCACTGGCAATCGAGTCTCCCTGACACACGCACCTCTAGTTCTGGTTGGGGAGGGCGAATGGCTGATCTTTTGCGTGACCTCAATGAGGATGGAGGGGTGTCGATGAACGTGTCTTTGGCCGGGACCAATCTCTTTCAGGTTGGGGATTCGACTTCTGTTTTTGCTAAAAATCCCGGAGATATTCCCGGTATTACCAATTGGAATGACCCGAATCCCGTGAAACGAAATGCAATCCAAAGCATCTTGGAAGCGGAGTATGAGAATGTCTTTAAGAGAGCGCTAGCTACGAGAACGCGAGATGCGATTGAAGCTGGCGAAGCGTATCGAACAGCATTGCAGGGGATTCCTGCACTCGCATCTACCTTTGACTCCCAGAACCCACTTTCGCTTCAACTGAAGGATGTTGCTGAAACGATCGCAGCGCGCGAAAATCTGGGGAAGAAACGCCAAACCTTTTTCGTGAGGGTCGGTGGCTGGGATCATCATGGTTCCCTGAATTCTCATCCTGCCATGCTAGGGTCGCTCAGTCAGGCAATCGGAGAATTTCAGGTAGCAATGAGTGAGCTCTGTGTGGAAGATCAAGTCACCCTGTTCACGGCATCTGACTTTGGCAGGACACTCTCACCGAATGGGGGTGGTAGCGACCATGCATGGGGCGGCAATCAATTCATCGTTGGAGGAGCAGTTGAGGGAGGAAAAGTCCATGGTATTTATCCGGAGTTGGCCCTTGGAAATAATTTAGATGTCGGAAGAGGTCGAATGATTCCGACAACGTCAGTAGATGAGTATTTTGCCGATTTGGCGCTCTGGATGGGGGTCTCACCTCAGAATATTTCGAGCGTCCTTCCAAATTTGTCTCGTTTTCACAGTGTCGTTGACTCCGGGGCTCCGATCGGCCTTTTTGGTGCATAGCCGCTGAGAGGAAAGCACTTGTTATTTGTTAGTAATCAGATTAATTTAAGAGAAGTGGTTGGAAGCAACGAATCTAAGAATGTGCTTCGCTCTCCCTTGGGTTGGCCCAAGCCGGCCTTGATCTTCACTGGTCTTTCGGCATTGCTACTTCTTTACTTTTACGTTTTTCACAATTCCTATCCCACGACCAATGGCAAATCCTTGGCTGGCTGGGGGTGGCGTGCTTGCAACTCGGACAATGGATTCTTGCATGGGCGTTTCATTCCTTTCGCCTTTGCGGTCATGTGCTGGCTCGGATGGAAATGCGCAAAGGGTGAAGAGGTAAAGCCGAGCAATTGGGGTTTAGCAATTTTGGCTGTGGGATTGATTCTCTATGTGGGATCAGTGAGAACGATTCAACCGAGGATTGCGATCATCGGATTGCCCTTTACGATTCTCGGAACTCTTTATTTTCTTTTTGGTTTTCAGGTGACCAGACACTTTATCTTCCCCGCATTTTTTTGGTGGTTTGCGATGCCAGTTCCTGGTCTTGAGACGGCATTGACCGGGCGCCTTCAGCTCTTGGTGACAGAATTCTGTTTCTATACTGGCCAGTTTGTCGGGATGGACTTGGTTCGCCAAGGGAACACGATCACCATCCTTTCCGGAAGCGGGGAAAGTTCGATGGATATTGCGGAGGGGTGCAGTGGCATTCGATCCTTGATGGCGTTAACGATGATCGCAGCAGTGTTTGCCCATTACACTCAGAAGAGTCTTTGGAAGAAAGCGGTCCTTTTTGGCTCCTCATTACCCTTGGCGATTATTGGAAACTTCGGAAGGATCTTTACGATTCTGGTGATCGCCCAGATGGGATTCGCAGACTTCGCTATGAAGACCTTCCATGATTGGGCGGGGCTTTTGTTCTTTTTTCCCATTGCGCTATCGGGCCTGTATTTGATCGATTACTTGCTCAATATTCGTGAGCGCCGAAAGCGGAAGAAGAAGGTCTCAGTTTCGCGAAAGAACACGCCTCAGATTGCCAAATGACCAAGCGAACGATCGTATTATTTTGTTTCATCTTCGGGATGTTTGGGGCGTTGTTTCTGCTTCCCGTCACTCCTGGAATGAAGCCCTCAAGGCTTGTCAAAGATCTTCCGGATCAGCTTGGAGATTGGCGGGGAACTCCAAGGGAGCCAGGAGCTTTGGAGAAAAAGGTTCTGGCTCAGGATACTGAGTTCAGGCGGATGGAGTATAGTGATATTACGGGGGAACGGCCCTCTATTGAGACTTCCATTGTTTTCTCAGGGAAGAATCTTAGCCAAAGCATTCATCGCCCTGAGGTGTGTCTCCGGGCGCAAGGGTGGACCTTCGTTCATGAAAATTATCTTCAGTTACAGGGAGTCTTGTCTTCTGGTGCGCCTCTTCCGGTGAAGGAGCTGATTTGTAAAAGAATAGCGATGAAAAATCCTGAGAAGGATGGAGATAAACCGACTCCTTATCTAACAGAGGACGGAAAAGAAGTGATTCTGTGGCGGGTGTTTTATTATACCTTTTTTGGCCATGAAGCTATTGTAGCTGGGCACTATCAACGGACGATCGTGGATATGAGGGATCGATTGTTCAAGGGTTACGACCAACGTTGGGCTTACGCGACCTTTTCTTCTTACATCACTTCCAAGCACACCGAGCAGGGGATTATGCTTACAGGGGCTCCAAATTTCAATGAGGAAGAGACGAAGGAATTAATTAAGGATTTCTTAAGGGAGTTCCTGCCGGTCGTTGTCGCGGAGCCACGCAGCGGTTATGATCCATCACTGGAGGAGGGCAAGAACATTGGACTATGAGGCGTAGAGGGCAAAACGAACTATTCTCGACTCAAATTCTTCAAGTCTTTGATGCGTTGATTGTATGGTTGTGCTTCGTCCTAGCGGCGGCACTGCACCCCTCGATCCGGAGTTTCGCTGGAATTGGTAATATTGATGCCTATGGGCTCGGGGATATGATGTGGATTGTCTATATCGTTGTTCCCCTGACCCCGCTCATTTTGGAGAAATTTCAGTTTTACGAACAGATTGCGACGAAGAAACGGGTTAAGGTCATCAATGAGCTTTTTCAGAGTATTCTTCTCGTCGGATTGATTGTCGCGTTGGTCGAGGTCGTCTTTAAGTTCTCTGGAACACGGCGCCTGATTTTTGGCACCGGTCTCTTTTATACCTTTGGATTTCTTTGGTTAAGGAGTGTGATAACGCGACGCGTGCTGCTGGAAAAAGCGAAGCGGCCCGAAAACTTAGACCATGTTGTTCTCGCGGGGAATAGCGAAGAGATTGCTTCGTTTCTTAAGGAAGTGGAATCCGAGCGACTGCAAACGTGGAGAATTGTGAGCCACTTTGATATGGCTGGGAAAACGGTGGATGAACTTGGTGATCTCCTTAAAAAGGAAGCAGTCCAGAGAGTGGTTTTCCTAACCCGGCATACCGAGTTTGAGAGGGTCGCTAGGGCCGTGGGTCTGTGCGAGATTCAAGGAGTTGAAGCCTGGCTGGATGCGTCATTTCTTAAAACTCAGGTCACCCGACCGACCTTTGACGTAATCGGCGGGCAGCCTATGTTGGTTTTTAGCTCTACTCCCGAGCTTTCCTGGCAGTTGTTTGCGAAGCATCTGTTGGATTTCTTTGGGGCCGTTTTTATTCTTCTGGGCACTCTACCGTTCTGGCTGCTTGCCTGGGTAGGGATCAAGTTAGCAAGCCCAGGAGCGCCGGTGTTCTTTTCCCAGAAACGGTCCGGTCTCTACGGTAAAGTGTTTTCTATTTATAAGTTCAGGACGATGGTTCCTGACGCCGAAGAAAGGTTGAGAGAAGTGAAGGAAAGTCACGGCAATGAAGTGGACGGGCCTGCCTTCAAACTTGATGACGATCCCAGGATCTTTCCTTTTGGGAACTTTCTTCGAAAATACAGTATCGACGAGTTGCCACAGTTGATAAATGTGATCAAAGGAGAGATGAGTCTTGTTGGTCCGAGGCCACTTCCTGTGCATGAAATCGAGGCGATTGAAAATTCCGCCCACCGCCGGCGCCTTAGTATGAAACCTGGCCTGACATGTATCTGGCAGATCACCGGGCGGAGCAATATCACCGATTTTGATGAGTGGGTGAAGCTGGACACTCGTTACATTGATGAATGGTCGATCTGGGGAGATGTGCTGATTTTACTCAAAACGATTCCTGCGGTGGTCTTCAGAAAAGGAGCCAAGTAAATTTTTTGGTTCAAATGAGATCATTTAAACGCGAAATGCTTCATTCAGGGTTGGTTGCCTTGGGCCTGATTTATATCCTGCTAACGGGGGTTGATCTCGATTATCATCGAGTGGGCTGGGGAGTGTTCCTTTTGGGATTCTCTGTTTTTCTCGTCGTGGTGAAGCTGGGTGGTTCGATACAGCCGAAGGCTTCTTTCTTGGCTGCTGTAGGTTTTGCTGGAAGCTACTTCATCGTCCGAGCTCTCCTGGGTGGTCCGGTGGGGCTGGCCGTATCCGAGAGCTTTCTGGTGGTCATTTTTCTTGGGATTTACTTTGCGATCTCCCAGGCTGGTTCATCATTTCTCAAAGTCCTGCTCTTCGCAGTGCTGGGAATGAGCTTGGCGCAGATTGTGGCAGCGATAATTCAGTTGACCTCTGAGCAGCCCTTTTATGTTTTCTCAAATATTCAGAACAAGCTACCAGGCCTCTCTGGATTCTTCGGGCATTACAATCCGTTTGCAGCATTCTGTAATGTGAGTCTTCTTGTTCTCTTACCAGTTCCCTTTCTGGTGAACATGCGGGCGATTTGGAAAGTTTGCCTTTTTGTGGTGATGGGACTTTTGGTGGCGGCGACTTGGTTCAGTGGATCCCGTGGTGGTTGGCTGGGCCTTACTGGTGGGGTGGGAGTTTCGCTGTTCGCTTTTTGGTGGACGCTACATTCGAGCAAAAGCCCGCGGGCGTTCCTCGCCGGAATTATCGCGGTGGTGGGGTTGGTGATTGGACTCAGTACTAGCTGGGCAGTCATTTCTTATAAAACTGCGGAACGAAAAGGCGAAGGGGCTTCAGCTGAATCAACCATAGTCACTGGGGGGGTGAGGTCATCTCTTCAAGGAATGGCCTTTGACAGTTTTTTGGAATCACCCGTAGTTGGTCATGGAGCGAGAGCCTTTTCCTACAAGGTCATTCAGGATTGGGACACGGAGCGTCTCTACAGCTTCACTGGAGACCCTGAGTTCGTCCATAATGAGTATCTTGAGACTTTAAGCTCATATGGGTTTGTTGGGTTTATTTTGGTTCTACTCGGATTGGGATCCCATGGCGTGAAGGGGGCGGTCGCGTTGGTAGATCGACCGCAAGGAGCTGAAGAAGCTCTCGAGCGGGCTTTTAAAGTGGGTGCTTACGGAGCGCTCGCGGCTCTTCTTCTTCAGTCCTATTTTAGTTTCTTAATGCACGTTCCGGCATTGATTGGATATTGTGCGGTGCTTGTCGCGATTCTGGCTCGAGGAGGCTCGAGAGAAAATCCCGGAAAATTGGGGAGTGGCTCGAGAGGAATTTGTTCATTACTCATCGCAGTGCTGACGATCTTCGCCGGGGCTCGCGCAGGGGTGGCAGATTTTTGGGCTCGAAAAGCAAACAATTACGCCGAAGATCGGGGAAACATCAATGCTCAGTCGGCCACTATTTCAGCGCTTTGGAAGGCCGGTGAAGCCAGCAAAAGCCCTGAACACTACGAAATAGCGGGCCAAGCTGCGATGGCGTATGCGAATCAGGCGAAAGAGGTGGGAGATAGTGAATTTGTTGCCCAGTTTAATCACGATGCAAAAGTGTCCTTCGAGCAGGCACTTGTTGTGAACCCTTATTCGCAGGTTGCCATTGCCAGTTTACCAAGGACCTTGGATTCTGAGGGAGATTACAAAGGTTCCGAACCACTGCATCAATTGGCGGTTGAAAGACTTTCAACGAGGGAGCATCATCTTGGGGTTAATTACCACGCAGGACGAAGCTCCTTTTATAGAGCGCTCCAGCTACTACGAAAAGGTAAGGAAAACGAAGCACGACGCTGCTTGCGCTTGGCAAGTGCAAGAATCAAGAATCACCAGCGTCTGGAGAAATGGCCGGGTCCGACAGGTGAACGCAAGGAGTTCGTTGAACAGGTGCTTCGCTGGGATGCCCTATTGGATGGAGAGAATCTCTACAGGGCGGGCCACCAAACATGGATGAAGCGTGATCCAGAGCGTGGGCTGGCCTTGATGCTGGAAGCCAAAAAGAGGTATGACAAAGCCCAGCCGATTCTCCGGGGGCGTCAATCGATTTGGAATGTGCAAAGCGGATTGCTGCTTGAGCATATCGCGCAGATTAAAGCTGGGAGAATCGCCCCGGCAGAGATTTCTGGCGAAGAGGTAGAACGAATTGCGGCAGGACTTGAATCCGGCTCCTCAACCCGCTAAACTCACTTCTATGAGAGCAGACTTCGGAATGAAACTCTTCACCGGCACTTCCCATCCGCAGCTTGCGGAAGGGATTGCCTCCTGCCTCGGATCAAAACTTGCAGACGTCAATGTGACGGCTTTTCCAGACGGAGAAACATTCGTGAAAATTAACGAAAATATCCGAGGCGAAGATGTTTTTATTATCCAGCCAACGTGCCCGCCGACTAACCATAATCTCATGGAGTTGATGATCATGGTGGATGCGGCGAAGCGCTCGAGTGCGGGCCGGATCAATGCGGTCATTCCATTCTTCGGATATGCGCGGCAGGATCGTAAGGATCAGCCTCGAGTCCCCATCACGGCGAAACTGGTTGCGGATCTTCTTTCGGCTGCTGGGGTGGAGCGGGTGGTGACGATGGATCTTCACGCGGCTCAGATTCAGGGGTTTTTCAATATTCCGGTCGATCACCTCTATGCGAAGCCGGTGATCTTGCGCGCTCTTACCGAGCATTTCGGAGAGGATTGTGACAACCTGACGGTGGTTTCACCTGATGTAGGCGGGGTTAAAATGGCCCGTGCTTATTCTGATGCGCTGGGCGCTAGTCTTGCGATTGTGGCGAAGCACCGGGTCAGTGCGACCGAGGTGGAGGCGATGCAGTTGATTGGTGATGTGGAAGGGCGTGATGTCGTGCTTATTGATGACATGACCGAAACTGCAGGGACCTTGTGCGCTGCAGCGGATATCCTGAAGGAGAATGGAGCGAAGCGAATTTTCGCGGCCGTTTCGCACGCGGTAATTGGTGATTTGGGGCATCAGCGAATCAATGACTCTGTGATCGAGACGGTCATTACGACGGACTCGACTCCGGTGGTCGCGACAAAAAAAGTGAACCCAATCTCGATTGCGCCGCTTCTGGCTGAGGCGATCCACCGGATTCACATCGGAAAATCGGTGACTTCTCTCTTTGACATCGACGGTCCCTCCGTGTAATCAACCGCCCGGCGCGACAGCTGTCGCGCGATTATTCACCCTTTTACTACCATGTCGACGACTCAAACTCTCGAAGCTACCACACGTCAGCGCACCGGCTCCGGCGTGCTTAAGCAAATGCGCCGCGAAGGCTACCTTCCTTCTGTAATCTATGGAAAGGGATCCGAGAACGTCAACATTAAGGTCCACACCAAGACCCTCACTGATATGCTGGCACAAAGCGCTTCGACGAATATTATCGTGGATCTCGAAGTTGAAGGCTCGGGAACGCAGAGCGCATTTATTCAGTCGACTCAGAAGGATCCTCTTACTGGGCATCTTCTCCACGCCGATTTCCTTGCAGTGGATGATTCGACCGTGATTCACGCCAGCCTTCCTGTAGTTTTGAATGGTGAGCCAACCGGAGTGAAGAACGGTGGGATTTTGGAGCAGATGATCCACACCCTGGATATCGCCTGTTCGCCAAAGAATCTTCCGGAAATTCTCGAAGCAAATGTTGAAGCGATCGAGATCGGGGAGTCCCTCACGGTGAGTGACCTCGAGTTCCCTGAAGGGGTGACTCCTGCTCTTGCCGGTGATGTCCTCGTGGCCATCGTTAACGAATCCCGCGCGACCTTGTCTGAGGGAGAAGATGAGGACGGTGAAGCTGCTGCCGAAGCCGCTCCTGTGGAAGAGGCTGCTGCGGAGTAAGCTCTGACGAAATTCTTTCAAAACGTCCGTCACTTTAGGTGGCGGGCGTTTTTTATTTCCGCGGGCCCTTTCTAGGCGCAGTCTCCAACCGAATGTCTCAGCTCAAAGCGATTGTCGGACTCGGAAACCCCGGGGATCAGTATGTGCGCACCCGTCACAACGTCGGATTCAGTGTTTTAGATCTCGTGGCGAAGCGTGAGGGGGCGCAGTTTCAGGTGGATGGCAAGTGGGAGGCCAAGACCTGTAAAATCGGTGGCGTGACTTACCTGCAGCCACAGACCTATATGAATGATAGTGGCCGTTCGATTGGGAGCATTTCCCGATTCTACCGCTGGGCCCCAGAAGAGATATTGGTGGTTTTTGATGATGTCTCGCTTCCCCTGGGGGATCTACGCTTCCGCATGAACGGTGGGCACGGTGGCCACAATGGTGTAAAATCTCTCCTCGCTCACCTTCCCAATGATGCTTTTCCGCGGTTCAAGTTCGGCATCGGAGCGTCGTCAGGTGAGCAACTTGTGGGGCATGTTTTGGGAACCTTTGCAATGGACGAGAAGGAACTCTTAGAAAACACACTTGCAACAGCTGCCGATGCTGTCCAACTTGCAGTTTCAGCAAGTGTAGAAGCAGCTGCTAATCAGTTTAACGTCAAAAGTAAGACTCAAAAAACCAATCCCGAACACCAAGAGGAAGATGAATCGCAAATACGAGGGGACGATTGTCCTAAACACACAGGGGAGTGAAACCAGCATTGATGATCTTGTGAGCGCCGTCGCTCGCGAGATGGAAGAAGAAGGTGCCAAGCTCGACGAGGTCAAGCAGGTCGGCCGGAAGAAATTCGCTTACACCAACTCCCGCAAGGCCGATGGAGGACATTACGTCAATTACCTCTTCGAAGCCGCGCCAGACACGATCGATAAGATCAACGACCGCTTGAAGCTGAACACCACCGTTCATCTCCAGCACTACCGCCGACTCGGCTAAATTTTACCATTTCCAGCTATGGCCAGTGTCAATAGAGTCATCCTGATCGGAAACCTGACCCGGGACCCGGAAGTGCGCTACACGCCCAAGGGAACAGCAGTTTCAGACATCGCCATGGCCGTGAATCGCGTGCGGACCAGAGACGACGGAAACCGCATCGAAGAAGTCACCTTTGTTGATGTGACCCTCTGGGGTCGCCAAGCCGAAGTGGCCGGTCAATATCTTGCCAAGGGCCGCTCGGTATACATCGAGGGCCGTCTCCAGCTTGATACCTGGGACGACAAGGCCACTGGTCAAAAGCGGAGTCGCCTCCGTGTCGTCGGCGAGAACATGCAATTTCTTGGCGGAGGCCAAGGAGGTGGAGGTAACCAAGGCGGTGGAGGAACTCCTCCGAAGCAGAGCGACCCTCCACAGCAGCAGAGTAGTAGTGCTCCACAGCAACAGCCTCCCGCTCAGGGCGGTGCGCCGGCTTCGGGGAACTTCGACGACGAGGATGATATCCCGTTTTAAAATCGAGATTCTTGTCTGAGCATGGCACGAAAAAAGCCCGGCGAAGCGAGCTTGTTTAGATTTTTCATAAGGGCTGGTCTGGAAAGACCAGCCCTTATTCTTTATCAGATATTAGAGGAACCTTGGAGGAGTTGATGGAGAGAGAATTAGCGCTCCCACCATTGAGCGCGGATAAATCCGCCCCATTGGACTTCCTCCTGACGGAGGGTCCAGCCTTGGGTGGTGAGAATATCACGCGTGGGAGGAAGGCGTCGGGTTTTGAGGCCCGTGGTCAGATTGAAAAAGCGATACATGATCCAGACTAGGAGGCGGGCGAGGGTCCTTTCGATTCTGCCGTGGATCTCATCGGGAAAGAAGTCGCCGACGATGAGCACTGGAGACTCTGGAAGTTGATCGAGGAATGCTACGGCTTCTTCCGGGGAGAAAAGATCAAGGACAAAGTTTAGCACGGTGGCATCGCATGGGGCGGCGGATTTTGAGGTGACGAATTCTAAGTTTGGATTTCTGAGGAGCGCCTCTCGCCTCATTGCCTTAGCGGGTTCGATGACTTGGAGTTGGGTCTTGGGCTCGGCGTTGAGGAGGGCCTCTGAGAAGCGTCCGTCGCCCTCGCCGACGCTTAGGACGCGTTTCGGCAGTGCCTTGACGAAGGCGGTGCGGCAGTGCTGGAGGGCATCGCGGTAGAGCAGTCTCTCGCAAGACGCGTAAGCGTGGGCGATGAGCCAGTAGTCCGATTTCATGGTGCGAAGGTTTGGAGCCAGAGCTGCTCGACTTTGTCCCGGGCCCAGTTTGTTCTGCGGAGAAATTTGAGGGTGGATTTGATGGAGGGGTCGTTTGCAAAGCAGCGGATGCGGATGCGGTCTGCGAGTTCGTCCCAGCCATATTCCTCGACGAGGGAGGTGATAATTTCCTCAAGTTTTACTCCGTGAAGTGGGTCGGCCATGTGGGGTGACCTTACTTCATCTTCTTGAGAAATGCCATGATATCAGTGGGCACTGCGTGGAAGGATTTGATGAGTGAAGGAGCGGTGTTGATCCCACCCGAGGTCGCTTGGCGGCATTTGCCGAGCAGGGAAAAGATCAGGAGGAACCGTTCGGGAAAATGCTCTCGTCGAATGGCCTACTGGTGCAAATGGTGGTGGGCGATGGTGCCAAGGACGGGAACTATGGCGCAGCGATACTGATTTACCGGAAGATCTGGCAAGCGAGCGAAAAGGCTGCGGAAGGTTCTTTGTGGCGTCTGGTGCTCGCGATCAGTCTGAAACATGTGACTCCACTCAAGCAGCGCAATGCGGTGGCCAAACGGATTCGCCAGAGTTCGTTGATCTAGTGAAGTGTTACCATCATTTTGAAAAATCTCTCGGCTTCTGGTATGGCCTCTCTTTCTATACGCAAAAAGGTGTGATCGAAAAGGCGCGGGCACCGGCGGCGGCCATCAGCCCTTTGAAAATACCTTGAGGCACCCACTTCAGGGAACTACGAACTGAGCGCCCGGGTCGCCACTTCGAGTTGGAAACTGAGCGTTTTTATGGAGGCCAATGACCGCAAAAAGAAGATCGCGATTGAGCTGCCACACACGGTGGGATTATGTGGTAAGACCACGCCCGTCGTGATCGAGCTGGCCGAAGGAAAAAAATTCTGCGCTTCTCGAAGGAAGGCGATGTCAAAGGGATTACAATCAAAGACTTCACCTTGGTTCCCAACTCGCGTCGGGTTACAAGGCGGTGAAATAATGGAAGGTTAAATCTCGGCCTTTTCCTTTTTGAGGCGGAGCTGGCCGCAGGCGGCGTCGATGTCGTGGCCTTTTTCGAGGCGGAGGGTGGCGGAGACGTTGGCGTTGGTGAGGACGCTTTTGAAGCGGAGACAGTCCTCATCCGAGGGGCGGGACCACTGGAGGCCCTCGACGGTGTTGTAGGGAATGAGGTTGACCTTGGCGCGGATGGAGGCGGCGCGCTTGGCGAGGATTTGGGCGTGCTCGGGGTCGGCGTTGACACCATCGATGAGGATGTATTCGAGGGTGATTTTTTGGTTCTTCTTTGAGTTCCAGAGGCGCAGGGAATCGAAGAGTTCATCGAGGGGATACTTTTTGTTCACCGGCATGATTTTTTCGCGGGTCTCGTCGTCGGAGCCGTGGAGGGAGATGGCGAGGCGGATTTGCTGGGGAAGCTCGGCCAGTTTCCTAATCTGCGGAACGAGACCGGAGGTCGAGACTGTAATGCGACGGGCGCCTATGTTGAGACCCCAGTCGGAGGTGATCATGTCGAGAGCGAGGCAAAGGTTGGTGAAATTGGCGAGGGGTTCGCCCATGCCCATGAAGACGAGGTTGTTGACCTTTTCGCCAGAGAGTTCTTCGGCGAGGATGACCTGGGAGACGATTTCGGCGGCGGTGAGGTTACGGGTGAAGCCATCGAGCCCGGAGGCGCAGAATTTACAAGCATAGGCGCAGCCGACCTGGGAAGATACGCAGAGAGTGTGGCGATCGGATGTTTCGCCATAGAGGGCGGGCGAGGCAGGGATGAGAACGGTCTCGATGTAGCGCTTGTCGGGGAGTTCGAGGAGGAACTTACGGGTGGTGTCAGCCGAGCCCTTGGTAAGGGTATGAGTGAGGGGGCGGAGGGGGTATTTTTCGGCGAGAGCAGCGCGGAGGGCGGGGGGGAGGTTGCTCATTTCTTCCCAGGAGCGGGCGCGCTTTTTGTAGATCCAATCGAGGATCTGGGTGGTGCGGTATACGGGCTGGTCTTGCTCTTCTAGGAGTTCCGCGAGTTGGGTGCGTGTGAGCATGTGGGCGGACTTTAGCGGAGGCGGAGGGGAAAGCCAATGGTGAAGGGGAAGCTTGTGGATGGGGTGAAGTTGGGATAGTTCGCCGATAATCATGGCGAGTACTGACTGGCTGAGATCTCGCTACACTGCGAATGAACGCTTTTTGACGCTGGTGGCGATCATGACGTATGAGGTTTGCTCGATACGGGTTAGTGCGACGGCGGCTGAGAGCGTGATCGATATAGACGAGGTTGAGAGGAAGCATCGCAGTTATGAGGTGTGCGATGACGAGGGTGGCCGGATCGGGCTGGTGGCAGTAACCGCTGACAGCGAGCTTTGTAAAGCGGAACCGTGATTTCTCGGTGTTTACAGAGACGTCGATTATGGAGTCGGCCAAGAAAATGATCGATGCGGATGTTCGTCAGGTGCCAGTGGTGAGGACGGCGGTTGAGTAGAAAAAATGGCCATCACGGCGACCACTTCTGAGAGTCCGGGGATGGAGTGGATGAACGCGGCAACGACTTTGCGAAAATTGTTAAGGTATTAGAGGAGAGCTTTTTGAGGTTACTTTTTTCCGATGGATGAGGCAGGGTTTGGGTATGGGTGACCATGGAAATGGGAATAGTCTGCCAAAGGTTTTGGTAAGGCGGGAGCTGGCACAGGCGCTGTTTGGACCGATGAAGGAGCAGCTTTGGTCAAGGGGTGGCCCGGTCGTAAGAGAAGATCGAGTTCCTTATGGTTCCGAGCGTCAGCGGGAATTACGAACACCTGATGAGGTCTTTGCGGAGGCGGCCTGCGAGGTGGAGAGGATCATTTGCGGGCACGCGATTGCAGGTTGGCGGGTGGACAACAAGGCTCAGAAGAGGATGCGCCATGATATCGATGATTACCTTTTTGCCCTGCAGCGTGAGGCGGAGGTCGATCTTTCACTTTCGCAGGTTGATGACTTTATTGATCAGGCAATTTTGATCACGAAGGGGTGTCTCGAAGATTGCTAGTTTAGCGGCGGAGACTTTTTGAGGAATTGTCGGGACGAAACGCCCCAGCTCCTCTATGCGAGGGTGCGGTGATCGCCGTTTCTTACGGTGATTTTATCGCGGTCGAGGCGCTCGAGGAGGGGCATGAGGACTTTTCTCGAGGTGCCCAGTTCCTGACGGAGTTCGGAAGCGGTGCCTTGGCCGTTTTTCTCGAGATAGGCAGTGACGGTAGCGATGGCCGAGTCGTAGGCTTTTTTGCTGAGGGTGACCTTGGGATCGAGGGGGATAATTTGTTGGGTCCGCGAGAGGAAGCGGTAGGCGGCTTCGTGATTCGAAGTGGACTGGAGCTCGCCAGGGAGGGGAGGAGTCAGGCCGGTGCTGTCGAGGGTTTTGAGGATTTCGGCGGCTGGAGCCTCGAGTTCCGAGGGGAGTTCGAGGGAGTGGCTCTCGTGGCAGACGAGGTTGTCGCTGACGCGGAAGTCGTTTTTAGAAAGCCAGCTAAGGAGGGCATCGAAGAGGCCGGGGATGCCGATGGGGGTGCCGAGGTTCTTTTTCAAAAGCTCGGTGCTCATGCCTGTGTGATCGGGGTGGGACTTGTGGTAGTTCTTGACGATTTTAGCGCTCGTTTTGGAGAGGTCTTTCCAGAAGGAGTGAAGAGTGACGTATTTGTCGCCGACGGGGCTGATGAGGTTAGCCTTGGTGAGTTTTTTGAGGGCGGTCTTAATTTCAGCAGGAGAAAAGGGGAGGGCCCGAGAAAGAGTGGTGATGGGGAGAAAATGGTCACGCTCGAGGTGGCTGCGAAGGATGAGACCAAGGTCGGTTGAATCGGAGGCGCGCTCGATGAGAAAAGCCTGGCGGTCTTCGTCGCGGAAGTGGCGTCGTGATGGATGCGGATCGAGGACGACGGCGCCGCCGAGGGTGGCTTCGCCGGAGACTTCGCGCAGGACAAGGTGTTCGCCGACGAGAGTGTGGATGGGATGGTCGAAGCGGAGCTGGGCTTGGGCATCTGATCCAGGAAGGATGGTGCTCCCTTCTTCGGCCATTAAGAGGCGTCCTTGAGAGCGCCCGGAGCCGTGGTGGACGTAGATTTTTTGGCCATTTTTGAGGGGGCGAAGGGTGCCTTTTTGCCCGGGTATGGGCCGGGCGGCGCGAGTGATTTGGACGTCGACCTCGGTGGAGGCAGGTGCGGGTGTTCCTCCGACGAGGAGGTGGCCTCGGGAGATACCTTTTTTTCCTTTGGTAGAAAGGGGAAGGTCGGGGAGGTTGAGGGCGGTGCGCATGCCGGGGCGGGCTTCGCCAAGGGAGGAGGAATGGCTCTGGATGGAGCGGATGTGGGTGCTGAGTCCGGAGGGATAGGTTGTGAGGGAATCGCCAGTCTTGACGCATCCGCCGGTGAGGGTGCCAGTGACGACGGTGCCGACGCCTTTGGGAGAAAATGCGCGGTCGACCGCGAGACGGGGCTGTCCGTAGTCGCGGGGCTGGGGGGTGTCCCAGAGAATCTTGGTGAGGGTGGCTTTGAGCTCATCCATGCCGAGTCCAGTGGGGGCGGCGATGGGGCAGATGGGGGCCTTTTCAAGGGCGGTTCCCTTGAGGTCATCGGCGAGCATTTCTTTGACGAAGTCGATGTCCTCGCAGAGGTCGGCCTTGGTAAGTGCGATGACGAAATTACTGATCCCGAGGTAGGAAAGGATTTGCAGGTGTTCTTCAGACTGGGGCATCCAGGAGTCATCGGCGGCGACGATGAAGATGGCGAGGTCGATGGCTCCAACGCCGGCGACCATGTTGTTGATGAAGTCGGCGTGACCGGGGACATCGACGACGCCGATCTCGAAGGTGTCGTTTCCGGCAGGAGTGGGGAGAGAGAAGTGAGCGAAGCCGAGCTCGATGGTGACGCCGCGCTCTTGTTCTTCGGGGAGGCGGTCCGTGTTAGCGCCCGTGAGAGTTTGGACGAGGGTGGATTTTCCATGGTCGATGTGACCGGCGGTTCCAATAATATAGTGGCGGGGCATTTGGACGGAAAATTCTAAATTCTAGAGGGAGAAATTCTAAACCAAGATGGGGGAAACTCAGAGGATGGCGGCGATGCGGCCTTTTTCGAGATCGTAGGGGGTCATTTCGAGGCGGACTTTTTTTCCTGGGGTGAGGTTAGGTTTTTCGGAGGCGAGAGTCTTGGAGGGGTGGCCGATGATTTCTTTGCCATTGGGGAGGCAGACGCGAAAGGCGCGGTCGCTCAGGACAGCGAGGATTTCGCCGGTGGTGGTGATCGGTTCAGTTGGCACACGGCGAGGGTGGCGAGAGATGAGAGGAATGTGAAGTCGTGAGGTGAGTTTTAGGGCGCTGGAGGGGACTTTTTTATGTCGAGTTCACGATGATTCCTTTATTTATGGGATTTCCCCATGAAATTGCCTGTTTACTTTTGTCACTTTTTTGCGCTTCTTCTTACGATTTCAGCGGTATCGGCGCTGACCCTTCAGATTGATTTTAACGACTCTGGTGTGACTCAAAGTGGATGGCAGTCGATTGCATCGGGCGACAACGAACTGGGCGATTCGTGGTCGAAGAATTTCCCCGGGGGGATCGGTTTGGATGTGGATCCGATTGGTTCGGTGGCTCTGGATGACCGGGACCGGGGCACAAATAATGGAGGAGGCGGGGAGGCGTCGATGTGGCGGGATTTTCTTTTTGCGAACGGGAGTTTTAACAGTGCGCCGGGCTCCGGGCTCAACCTTTCCTTGACCGGCTTGCAGCCGAATACCGAATATCCTGTTAAGATTTGGGGCTATGACTCTGGATCGGGAGGCGGACGGGCCGCGGATTGGAACGGTGGTGGCTCGGCGACTCAAAGGCTGACTTTCACGAGTGCTCCTGCGACTCTGGCAAACAATGTGGTGACGATTAACGTCACGACGGATGGCTCGGGAAATGTCACGATTACCGGAAAAGTCACGGCGACTAATCCGAACGGTTCCCACAATGTTTTCATTAATGGTCTTGAGATTGGTGATCCGGTATCGACTGATGGCCCGACTAATATTGCGCTTTCTAGTTTGGTAGTAGCCAAGACAGCTCCGATTGGCACGGTAGTAGGAAGCCTATCCACCACCGACCCCACCGCGGCAGACACCTTTACCTACACGCTCGTCATGGGCACGGGATCTACGGACAACGCGCAATTTAGTTTTAGCGGAAGCATCTTGGAGACGGATCGGGACTTGAGTGGATTCTTGGGGGGGACGATTCTCTCAGCGCGGGTGCGATCGACCGATGCCGCGGGTGCTTATACGGAGAAAGCGTTCCAAATCGAGGTGGTGAATGATTCAGATTCCGATGGACTTGATGATTCTTGGGAGCTGGTTCATTTCCCTAATCTAACGACGGCGACTGGAAGCGGGAACAACGACAGTGACGGACTGACCAATTTACAGGAGCAGTTGTCGGGAACGAACCCAACCTTATCCGATACGGATAGCGACACTCTCGACGATGACGATGAGATCAACGTGCACGGGACCGATCCTCTTTTAGCGGATACGGATGGTGAGGGAATCAATGACGCTGATGAGCTTTCATCAGCCAATGGCTTCGTCACCGATCCGACGCTCGAAGATACTGATAGCGATGGCTTCAATGACGCGCTCGAGATTTCCGAAGGAACCGATCCGACTCAATCGGGGGACTTTCCAAACACTCTCATTCCTCTGCGGCTGAATGAAATTTTGGTTCGGAATAGCACGGGCCTGAGAGATGGATTCGGAAAGAGGGAGGATTGGATCGAGATCTACAACCCCAACAATTCAATAGTTAATTTGGACGCTTACTATCTCACGGATAATGTGACCAATCTTACAAAATGGAATTTTCCCGCAGTCTCGATTCAAGCCAACAGCTACCTGATCGTTTTTGCTTCAGGAAAGGACGTGATTGATTCCGGAGGGGACGCGCATACTAGTTTTAGTCTTTCGGCCTCAGGTGAGTATCTCGCGATTGTGCGGCCGGATGGGACTACGATTGATGACAGTTTCTCTCCGGTTTATCCCGAGCAGTTTACCGATATTTCCTATGGAATCCCCGCAGCTGGTGGGGTTTCCGTCTTTTTTCAAAACAACACGCCCAGGACCGTCAACGGCAGTGCGGCCTATCCGGGAGTGGTTAAGGATACCAATTTCTCAAAGGATCGGGGATTTTACAGCGCCCCGTTTGCGCTTGAGATCACCTCAGCCACTCCGGGATCAACGATTCGTTACACCTTAGATGGCTCCAAGCCGACCGCGAGTTTAGGCGCGATCTATTCTGGTCCCATCAGCATCACGACCACGACCTCGGTGAGGGCGATCGCGACCTTTAGCAACTGGCTGCCGACGAATGTTGATTCGCATACTTACCTCTTTATCGACGACGTGGTCCAGCAAGGGACTTTGGTTCCGGGATGGCCCACCAACTGGGGGAACGATAGTGACGTTGGCTTGGTGCCATCGGATTATGAGATGGACCCGCGTGTTGTGAACAACACGAATGGCTTGGGAGTATACACGGTACAAGAAGCCTTGCGCGATATTCCGACGGTTGCCATTTCGATGAGTCAGGGAGACATCACTGGCGGGACTGGTGGAGTTTTGACTAATCCAAAAGGGCGCTTTGAGCGCGAGTGTTCGATCGAATATATTCTTCCCGATGGCTCCACTGGTTTTCAAGAAGATTGTAAAATCGAGACGCAAGGAAACGCGAGTCGTCGGCCCGCCCGTATGCAGAAGCACTCGATGCGCCTGACCTTTAGTTCCACGGTGGGAATTCCTAAGTTGAATTATGATCTCTTCCCTGATTCCGAGATCAATGAGTTCAACAAGTTGGTTCTCCGAGCCTGCTTCACCGATTCATGGGCGCTCGCTTCGTGGAGTTCGTCGCGCTATCGCCCAAACGATTCGCAGTATACCCGCGATGTTTGGATGAAGGATAGCATGTCGGACATGGGCCATGCAAGTGGTCACGGAAACTTCGTACATCTCTATTACAACGGCGTTTATTTCGGCGTGCACAACCTCACCGAGAGAATCGAGGATGACTGGTATGCCGATCATATTGGTGGCGAAAAGGAAGACTGGCTCGTGAACAAGGATCTGACCTCGCCGCCCTCGCGCTGGAATTCGATGATGTCGATTTTGGATGGCTCGATCACGAACAATGCCACTTATGAGCAGTCGAAGGGCTACCTCGATATCGAGAACTATATCGACTATATGCTCCTTCACTACTTGGCAGATACGGAGGACTGGCCGCATAAGAATGGTTATGCTGCGGCGAACGTAACGAGCGGCGACGGGAAGTTTCGATTCCAGGTTTGGGATCAGGAAATCGCTCTCGATAAATACAGTTGGAATCGCTATTCAAGCGCTTCGGGTGCAGGTGATCCCTTCCAACGGCTGCGTTTAAATAACGAGTTCCGCATGCTCTTCGCGGATCGGGTTTATCAGCACATGTTCAACGGTGGCGCCCTGAGCGAGTCGAAGGCACAGGATCGTTTCCTGAATCTTTCAAACATGATCGATAAGGCGATCGTGGCCGAGTCGGCCCGCTGGGGAGATACCCAGGCGAATACGACTTATGGAAATACCGCGAGTAGCTCGACCGACATTGATAGCGATCACTACCCGCCGACTATCAATAGTCCGATCTACTTTACGCGCGAGCAGCACTGGATCGTCGAAAGAGACAATGTCATTAATAATTACATTCCGACGCTCCATGATGTGAGCGACAGTCGCTCCATTGTGAGAGAGCTGCGGGGACAGAATCTCTATCCTTCCATCGATACTCCGATTTATGCGCAGTATGGAGGGGTGGTGCCGAACAATTATGACCTCACCGTAACGGCCTCGGTTGGAAACATTTATTACACCACCGATGGGAGTGATCCCCGAGAAGTGGGTGGCGGTATCAATCCCCGAGCAGGGATGCTTACGGGAGGGGCGAATCTTGAGACCCTCATTGAATTTGAGGCCACCGGATGGAGGTATCTTGATACTGGAGTGGCGCAGAGCGATAGCGAGGTAGTCGTGGGACATCCGGATTACAATATCAGCGATTGGAAGCATCCTTCTTTCAATGCCGCTTCCTGGGGAACGGGGCAGGCGATGCTGGGATATGGAACGGTGGGGAATCTTACCAGAAATACCACGGTGGGCCCTGCTTCGACGCCACGTCACTTGACGACCTATTTCCGCAAGGAATTCTCGGTGACGGGTGCGGCAGATTACACCAAATTGGTCACCGACATTATTCGTGACGACGGAGCCATTGTTTACCTCAACGGGAAAGAGCTGGATCGGACGAACTTGATCTCTGGAAAGATTGGTTTTTCTCAGATCGCAATCAATGCGAGTCCCGAGGACGAAGTGGTGGCGCTTGATACCTGGACTCTTTCTCCGGGAGACTTGGTGGAGGGTGTCAATGTCATTGCGGTGGAAGTGCATCAGCAATCCACGAGCAGCAGTGACTTGGGTCTCGATCTTCGCTTGCGGGCTAGCAAGCCGAACGCGGGATCTTCTGCTGTCACGCTGACCGCGACTGGTACGCTGAAGGCGCGTGCGCTCGACAACGGCGAATGGTCGGCGTTGACCGAGGCGGACTTCATCGTCGGCACCCCAGCTTCGTCGATTAATCTGGTGGTCTCTGAAATCTACTACAACCCTCCGGGGGCCGACGAGAGCACCGAGTGGATCGAGTTCATGAATATCTCAGAGGGAACGATCGATCTTACGGACGTTTCTATTACCGGAGTCACTTACACCTTTGCCTCCGGTACTCTTCTCCCGGCCGGCCAACGGATCGTCTTGGTGAAAGATCAGACCGCATTTTCTGCAGCCTACAACACCGTGGGAATCAATATCGCTTCTGGAGTTTTCACTTCTAGCTTGAGCAACAGTGGTGAGGTGATCGCGATTGTAGAGTCGTCTGGGGCGGTCGATGTTCAGCGCTTCCAGTATCTCGATGTGAACCCGTGGCCGACGGCTCCTGATGGCGATGGTTACTCGCTTGTTCTCATTGCGCCCAGTGATTCACTGGATCATGGACTTGGGGCAAATTGGCGATCAAGTGTTGCGATCGGAGGCACTCCTGGAACCTCTGATTCCGTGATGTTCGCAGGTGACCCGAACGCGGATGCGGATGGCGACGGTCTCTCTGCTTTCCTGGAGTATGCCTTTGGCTCGATTGCCGGGGATGCTGGTGGAAGCCCGGAAGCTGCAATTGTGGTGAGTACGGGATTCCTTGATGATGACGTCACTCCTAGCCTTAACATTTCCTTCCGGAGAAATGTCGCGGCGGACGATATTATCATCGGAGCACAAGTGGCGACAGACCTTCAAGGCTGGAGCGATATGGGGACGGAGCTTGTCTCAGCTATTGCCAATGGGGATGGCACGGAAATGGTGATGTATCGATCAACGACCGCCTTTGCTTCGATTCCGATGCAGTTTATTAGGCTGATCGTGAGCTCGAGGTAGAAGTATTAGAGACGATAGCGGGGACAGCTATCCTACGTTTGCCCCTTTTAGGACCAAGACATCCTGATAGATGCGTTGGCATGCAATTCTTCTGCTTGTTCATCGTTACTCTTCTTCCGCTGCTTCGACTTTCATCTTTTCGAGGCGGGGTTTGAAGCTGGCAGCTCCCTTTCCATATTGGCTTTCGGGATCTACGGCGACGATTTCGTCGAGAAGTTTCTCAGCGGCCTCGAAATTATTGTCCTTCATGAGGATGTTGAATTTGATGCTCAGGATTTCTTGCTTTTTCTCGCCATCGACCTTGTGAATCGTGATGAACGAATCGACGAGGGCGAGTGCTTCGTCAGTCTTCCCAGCTTCCATGGCCGTCTGGAGTCCGGTCTCCAAGCCAAACATGGCTTGTTCCTGGTTCTTCTTCGCAGTGAAGCCGGTGACATCTTCCGGGTCGTTCTTGATGATTTCTTCTTCGGCCTTCACATAGTGTGAGGCGTGGCCTTCGGGCATTTCTGCGAGGATTGCGAAGAGGGCTTTTGCCTTATCGAGACCTTCGGATTTTCTGGCGGTTGCGAGTTCCTCACCGAGTTCCTTTTTATTATTTTGAATTTCGGAGAGGTGCTTGAGGTAGGCTTCGGGACCACCTTCTTGATAGCCTGTTTTGGCGTAAGGACGGCCTTGGGCATCCATGAGGAGGATGCTTGGAAAACCCTTAATGGCGTAGCTGGTCTGAAGCTTTTCGTTTTGGGCGATGGTGGCTTCGTCCATCTTCGACTTGTCCCTAGGGTAGTCGAGTTCCACGAGGATGTAGTTTTCCGCGATGCCCTTCTTAAAGGGATCGTGCTGAAAGACTTCTTCGTTGAGTTTGATGCACCATCCGCACCAATCGGAGCCGGTGAAATCAACCAGAAGGTCTTTATTTTCGGCTGCGGCCTTCTTTTTGGCGGCTTCAAAGTCGTGCATCCAACCCTCACCACCAGCGAAGCTGAGGGAGGTGGTCAGGAGGGCGAGGGTGGTAATGAGGGATGTTATTTTCATTCTTCGTTCAGTAAGGGAGTGGACTCTCGCTCTTTATTCCCGTGGTGTCGAATTGAATCCTCGGAAGAGATTCAAGGGGAGACGCTTTTTGCAAGAGTGAGTTCTGAGGTGAGTGGGGTTAATTTTATCAAGGTGGCCGACGAAACTTACTCGCTTGCCCGCATGTATTTTAGCGGGTTTGGGTGTGGAGGAGCGGTGGGGAATTTCGATCTCAATACGAAGGATCATGCGTGCAAGGAACATCCAGCGCTCATTTATGATGGAGATGTGATCGGGGAGGGGGCTCCCCGGATTGTAGAAGCGGATTTTGAAAATAAGACTTTGTTTTCGATCCGCCGGAAGAGCTGTTCAACGAATGCGATGCTGCAATTGGCGAAGCGCCTTGGCAGCTTCCATGTCTTTGCCAAGTCGGAGTTGAGTGAAATCTATCCGGGTGGCTTGGAGAAGGCGCGGAAGTTTGTCTGCGACACCCTGGAGTCTGGTTTCTTGATTAATGACAGATCTGGTCAGTTTACCTTCCGGACCTTTCCGCGCATCGCGCAGATTGCGTCGGTGCAGGGATTTACTTTTTTCGACTTCAATAGGAACGGGCACTTGAATCTCACGAGGGCTCAAAATTTCTATAATCCCCAGTTTGAAACGGGGCCTTATGCCGCTGCGGTTGGGCTCTTAATGGTGGGCGATGGTGCGGGGACTCTACTCCAGTTGAGCCGAGAGAAAGTGGGATTCGTTTACGTAGTGATCCCAGTGGACTGGAGACTGTCGATCCCGGTGGTGATGGAGTCCTCGATTTCGTTTGTCCGCTCAATCACGCTCCCTTGTTTTGGCAAAAGGGAAACTCTCTCAAAAAATGATTATTAAGAATGCTCTTCTCTCTGTGTTCACAGCCTCAATCGGGGTAGCGGCGAAACCGAATATCGTTTACCTGATCTGCGATGACCTTGGCTATGGAGACATCCAATGCCTCGCTCCCAAGACTTCCAAGATCGCGACGCCTTGTGCGGATCAACTCGCCAAGGAGGGAATGATTTTCACCGATGCGCATTCCGGTTCTTCGGTGTGCACGCCCACGCGCTACGGGATTATGACAGGGCGCTACAGCTGGCGCACGCCGCTTCAAAAAGGTGTGGTCGTGGGCTTTGCTCCGAACATCATCGCGGAAAATCGTCCCACCGTGGCGAGCTTTCTGAAGACGCAAGGTTACCACACCGGGATCGTTGGGAAATGGCACATGAATTTTGACTACCGCGATTCGAAGTCGAAGGAAATTTTAAAGCGCAAGAAGCACAAGCGTCCGCCGGTGGGCTCGCTCATCGCCGATGGTCCGCTCACCCGAGGCTTCGATTATTTTCACGGCTTCCACCATGCTCGGGAGATGGAAGCAGTGATGGAGAATGATCGTGTCATTGAGCACGATGATCCGATTAATATGCTCCCGCGACTGACGAAAAAGGTCATCGAGTATATTGATTCCCGCGCGGGCAAAGAGGATCCCTTTTTTCTCTATGTCCCACTCGGTTCGCCCCATACGCCGATTCTTCCGTCGAAGGCATGGCAGGGCAAAAGTAAGCTCAGCAAGTATGGCGATTTTGTGATGGAGACGGACGCGGTGCTCGGCGCAATCAGCAAGGCACTGAAGAAGCATGGGATGAGCGAAAACACGCTCGTTATTTTTACGAGCGACAATGGCTGTTCGAAAGCGGCTGATATTCCCAAACTGGCTGCCGGTGGGCACCAAGTGAGCGCGTATTTGCGTGGCTCGAAAGCGGATATTTGGGAGGGTGGACACCGCATTCCCTTCATTGTCCGCTGGCCGGGGAAGGTCGCTCCTGGCACGAACTCCGACCAGCTTATCTGCCTCACCGATCTGCTAGCAACTACCGCTGGGATTTTGGAGGAAAAGCTTCCTGCTGGGAGTGGCGAGGATAGCGTGAGTTTTCTCCCCGCCCTCTTTGGAAAGCCCATCGTCTCTACCCGCAGAGGAGTGATCCACCACTCCGTCTCGGGTCACTTCGCCTACCGCCTCGGCAAGTGGAAGCTCGCTCTCGCAAAAGGCTCCGGCGGTTGGTCCGTGCCCAAGGAGAATCAAGTTGCTAAGGACCAACCGCCGGCACAGCTCTACGATCTCGAGAGCGACCCCAGCGAGACCACGAATCTCTATCTCAAAAAACCAGAGGTCGTGAAGAGACTCCTCACGCATCTCGAAGAAGACGTCGCCCGTGGTCGCACCACTGATGGACCTGCTTCAGCGAATGACTTCCCTGATATCCGCCTCTGGAAAAGCGGGAAGGCACCTGCTAGGAAGTAAGTCGCGTTCCCTCCCTATCTTCCAGTCATTGCTCCTCCTTACCCAAGCAAGACCCACAAAAAAACGTCAGCAATACCCCCGGACCGTCCCACCCGATGAGGGAATGGGGCCACCACTAGGCTTTTTTTCACGCGATCCTCAGGATTTTCAATCTTGGAAGAGCGAGAAGAGCCGTCAGAGTGATCTCAAGAAATGACATCCTCTCGACTTGCTCCCATTTTCTTCGGTCTCTTCAGCAGTGCAGTGTTAACAGCGGTTCGACCCAACGTGCTCTTGATTCTCGTTGATGATTTGAAGCCGGCGCTTGGGTGCTATGGCGATCCGCTTGCCAAGACTCCGCAGATTGATGCGCTGGCATCCCGGGGGATGCGCTTCGATCTTGCTTACTGCAATCAGGCGGTTTGTGCGCCTTCCCGCTTTACGCTGATGCTGGGGTCGCACTCGACCTCGACGGGGCTTTATGGTTTGGGTTCGAACTTGAGAGCGAGGATTCCTGATGCCGTGACGATGCCGCAGTATTTTGCGAAGCATGGCTATCGCACGGAGTCGCTTGGGAAGGTTTTTCATATCGGCCACGGAAACGAGGGAGATCCGAAGTCGTTTTCGGTGCCGCATTTTAAAGAAAAAGTGATCGAGTATCTCGATCCGGCGTCGAAACCGGAGGGCAAACTGACCCGGGAAGAAGCGATGTTTACCAACACGCCTGCTCCGAAAGGGGGCATGAATTCGCTGCCGCGGGGTGCGGCCTTTGAATCACCGGATGTCGGTGATGATGCCTATGCCGATGGGCGGGTCGCGGTGGAGACGATTAAGCGGCTTCAGGCGGCCAAAAAACGTCGGGGTGACGACGGGACGCCCTTTTTTATCACCGCAGGATTTGCGCGGCCCCATCTTCCATTCTCGGCTCCCAAGAAATACTGGGATCTCTATCAGCCCGATCAATTCACTCTCGCTGGGAACAAAGATCATCCGAAAGATTCTCCGGCGGTGGCACACAAAAGAGGAGGGGAGATTCGCAATTATTTCCCGGTCCCGGATAAGTCAGACAAACGCCAGATCGATGATGCCCTCGCTCGTCAGCTCATCCATGGCTACTATGCCTCGACTTCCTACGTTGATGCCCAGATTGGCCGAGTGATTGCCGAGCTGGATCGATTGGAACTCAGCGACAATACCATCGTTGTTCTGTGGGGTGATCATGGCTTTCATCTCGGTGATCTTGGAATCTGGACGAAGCACACCAATTACGAGCAGGCGAATCGCATTCCGATTTTGATCCATGCTCCTGGAGTGACGAAGCCTCAGAGTGCGACCAAGCAGCTTGCTGAGTCCGTCGATATTTACCCCACGCTAGCAGAGCTGGCCGGACTTCCCGCTCCTGCGGGTCCCCAGCCGATGGACGGACTGAGTTTGGTCCCGGTCTTGAAGGATCCAAGGGCGCGTGTCCGTGACCATGCTTTTCATGCCTATCCTAAAAGAAAACTGGGGCGAGCCATTCGGACCAAGCGCTACCGTTTGATGGAGTGGAGGGGCAAGGGTTCGACGGAATACGAACTCTACGATTATCAGAAGGACGTCTCGGAAAAGGTGAATCTCGCGAATCAGAAGCCAGCCGTAATGGATCGTTTGAAAGCAATTTTGGCGAAATATCCCGAGCCGTGGAAGAAGGCGAAAAAGTAAGTTTGGCGGATCGCTGAATGAATCGTAAAGTATTTGCGTAATTAGATCATGTTGAAGTCGAGTATTTTTCTTTCTGGCCTCCTTTCGGTGGGATCCCTCTTCGCTGATGATGCGAAACCTGTTTCACTCTTTAACGGGAAAGATCTTACCGGGTGGCATAGCGATGTCCCGGCCGCGGATAAGAAGTCTGACATTAAGCCAAGCTTCGTGGCTCGCGATGGCATGCTCGTCAGTCTGGGGAAGCCTGGTGGTCACCTCATCACGGACAAGGTTTACGAGAACTATCGCCTCGAGGTAGAGTATCGCTTTGTCGATCAGCCCGGAAATTGCGGGGTCTTGGTCCATTCTTCCAAACCGCGTGTTCTCTACGGGATGTTTCCCAGCTCGATCGAGGTCCAGATGCATCACACCAATGCCGGCGACTTTTGGTGCATCGGCGAGAACATTGAAGTTCCCGATATGGTGAAGCGTCGGCCCAAGGGTGAAAAACAGAAATGGGGTGGCGCACAAGGCGATTCCCGTCGGATTTTGAATCTCACCGATGGCTCAGAGAAGGCGGTGGGCGAGTGGAACAAAATGGTCATCGAATGCCAGGGCAACGAAGTGAAGGTTTGGGTCAATGGTGACTTTGTGAATCACGGGAAAAACTGCACGGTTTCCAAAGGGCAGATCGCAGTTCAGGCAGAGGGAGTGGAGGTCGAATTTAAGACGCTCGATATTTCTTCCTTGAAGAAGTAGCCGCTTCTTAAAGCCTACTTCTTCGCGCTTTTGAGTGATGCGAGGTAGGCGATGAGGAGTTGACGATTCTCGATATTTTTAGCGAGAGTGAATTGGGGTTGGTCGCTGTTTTCGAGGAGGGCTTTACTAGTTTCCCGCGACGGGATATTTGAGGTGAAGTCTCTGCCAGTATTCTTTCCAGTATTGGTCGAAGAATTCGAGTCCGGCGATGCGGATGTCTTCAGATTCTTTGGCGACGGGGGCGGAGGAGGGATCGTAATTTTTAAGGTGTCCTTCGCCAGCGCGGTCCCGGGGCGAAGCGAAGCTCCATTTATTATCTCCGAGGATGTCGGCGAGGAATCTTGCGAAGACGGGGTCGTAAGCTTTGATCTGATCACGAGTGTGAATGTGATTGTGATCGTGGTCCATGGTGCGGTTTGTGTTGTACCAACACTGGACACCTTCAGCGAAATACTCGGCGCGATTTTTGGCGGCATAGCATCGTTTCTTTCCGCCGAAGACGATAAGAATTTTATCTTTTCCGGTCACGTTGACATCGGTAGTGGTGGGCTTTCCGTTCACGAGGATATCTCCTCCATTGAGGCATTTTTTGAGGAGTGTCGATGTTTGGTCGGGGAAGGCTTTAATCAGTTCGTCAAGTAAGCTGACCGGCTTGTAACCGGTGATTCGACGAAAGCGTTGCGCGGCCCGGCCATCGTTCCAAAGTCCCATGGTCGAGGCGTTGATGAAGGTCCGGGTCCAGCGTTTGTTGAGTTCCTCGTCAAATCCTGCGCCGTGGATGACGTGGCCGAATTCGTGGATGAGAATACTTTCGATCTGCATCCCTCCTTCGTATTCCATGACGTCTTCTTCGGCGAAAAGGACGACGTTTCGGCCTTTGACTTTGGTGAGGAATCCTCTTTGCCGCCAGTTGTAGAAGTCGAGTTCCTTGCCGGTTTTGTCAGACTTGAATTCTGGAAGGTCTGAGGTGAGCTCTTCATGACCCACGAGAAGGCAGAGGACTTTTTGATCGCGGATGCGTTGGGCGATGGGAGGCTTGAGGTCCTTCATCATACGGTCGAAGAGGTAGGCTGCTTCTTTGTGGACGACATCCGGAACCTCATTTGAGGTGGCGATGAGAATGTCCTGCACCATTGTCGTTTTGGTGTAGAATGCAGGATCAAGCTGATATTCAGCGGCAATTTCCGGCTTCAGGGATTTAATCTCATGAGCGGTGGCTGCGGAGAAGAGGATGAGGGAGCTTAGGACAGTGAGGCGTCTGAGTGACTGATGAAGTAATCTGGACATTGGTAAGGGGGTTGGAGGGGTTATTTGGCGAGGGAGGCCTGAAAGGGGAGTTCCGAGGCAGTGAGCCAAACCGAAGGGGTGAGATCTTTTCCGCCGTCTTTCATGCCCAACAAGACTACTTCGATTTCTTTTCCGACCATGGAGTCATCGAGCGGGAAGAAGTAGGCGTCACCGGTTTTCTGTCTGCGGACGGGGCATTTTTCGGTGGCGAGGAGGAGAAGGCTGCGAAAGGGAGGGATAGTCACTTTGAGGGTGTCGCTGCCTTGAGGTCGTGTCCGAGAATTTCTCTATAGGGGAGGAAGAGGTGCACTTCTCTCGGTCCAGTGTCCCTAAGGCGGATTGCTTTCATCCCGGAGCTGCCCGCAGACGGCATCCATTTTAAAGAGATGGAAGTGGTGGTCGCGGCAAAGGGGCCGAATCCATTGGGTTGTTGTTCTCTAAATTTCCGGGTGGTCGGTTTGCCGCAGTAGCGGGCGGTGGCATGGTCACGATTTCATTTGATACTAGCTCTTTGGTCTCAGGACAAAGCTGCTCCAACAATTATTGACCCGCGGGTCCCACGAGTTCGACGAAGTTGCCATCAGGGTCCTTGACGACGGTGAGGTAGACTTTTCCGCCCGATAGAGCCACGGGTCCTTTAGCGAGGATCTTGACCCCGGCCTTCTTGAGGCGGGTCACCGAGACGTCCATATTTTTCACATGAATTGTAAGATAGCGGAATCCCAACTGGCTGGTGATATAAGTTTGGGACCCTTTTCTTGGGCTCTCCTTGGCTTGCATAAGCTTGATTTTGGTCGCTCCTTTTTCTTTCCCGAGAGCAAGCGTTTTGATCACAAGTGCTTCTCCGTCACCTAAGCCGGAGTCTTTCACCACTTGGGAATCAGCAGTAAAACCACCCACTACCGAGAAGCCAACGGCCTCGGTGTAAAACTGAATCGATTTTTCGAGGTCTCCTACCATGACACCGAGATCAATCGTGGTCGTCTGGAATTCGGATTCTTCTGCAGAAAGAGAGGTGGCAAGAAGAGAACTGATGAGAATTAGAAGAGGCGTAAATTTCATAGGAGTCCCTTTTTGAGGAATTTTCCTGCACTTGGCCAGTTTGAAGCTGCTGTAATTGAAAATACTTCTTTTGCTCGATCTGTGACGACAGCGGCGATCGTCAACAAAGCTTTTTTGACGCGATTTATAATCAAATTCACTGGAGAGAAATATCAGCCTACGAATCTGCACAAATTTCCTGATTGTGGAGGAGCAGAAGACGGGGAGTGAGGACGAGAAGAAAGAAAAACGTTTCACGGGGCTAAGAGGAAGGAGAGTGCGGATGAGGTTGGGTTCTTGACCTACCGGAACTCCGTTATAATCGTATCGAGTCCGCGAACTTACTAAAACAGCCCAATGAACTATCTTCTCGATATGAATGAGCGAATTACCGATCGAATCGGGCAAAAGAAGTGGTCAGCCCTGTATCCGGGGAATGCGCATCACGGTCAAAGTCAACGATGTGCTCAAATACCTTGCGAGAGATGAGTCGCCAGAAAATCCTTCCCTTTCTTTCGGAGGGATCGGCAGCTTTTTAAAGAGAAAAATTCGACGGGTGTTTCCAGTAAAAAAATGGAGCTCACCTTCCCGATGAGACAGATCAAGAGAAAGGGCCTGCTGTGGATACGCGGAAGTGAAGGGTATGTCTCTTTTTGGATCGATGACGGGGATGATTTGAAGGACTTTGGAGAGGGCGGTGACGTCGTTTTTTCTCAGGCCTTGGGGTCGTTGAGTATTTTGAAGGGTGCTTCGCCAACTTTTTGGGTGGAGCCAGGTCTTAGGGTGACGAGGTTGGGCGGAAAGAGTGCCGCAAGTGAGGCAGGCGAGAGAGAAGACGAAGAGAGGATATGAGATGACTTGAGCCGATAGATTACGGAGCGACTGGCGTGATCTTGCGGCCATCGGCAGCGACGGGGAAAAGAGCGCCTTGGGCTTTGAGATGGGTTGTCATTTCTGAGAAGAGACGCTTGAGCTCGGCGGGGTTTTTGGTGGAGAGGTCGGCTTTTTCGAAGGGGTCGGTACGGAGATTGAAGAGCTCGTAGCGTCGCGTCTGTTTCCCGACGGGGTAGTGGTAGATGAGTTTCCAGTCGCCGTGGCGGAAGCCGGTGTAGTAATCGCTGCGGTGTTCGTGGGGGAAGTGGCTCAGGAAGATTTCGGGGCGGTCGGGATTTGGGGTTCCGTTGAATTGGGCTTTGAGGTCGTGAGCGTCGATGGGGTGGTCTTTGGGAATTTCCTGGCCGACGAGGTTGAGGATGGTGGGGAAGAGGTCCATGACGGTGGCGAGCTGGGTCTGGGTGGTGCCTTGGGAGATGGGGAGTCGTTTTTGGTGGGGGTTAGCGGGGTTTGGTTTGGCCCAAGCGGCGATGAAGGGGGCGCGTGTCCCGCCTTCGTAGTGGGCGCCTTTTTTTCCTCGGAGCGGTGCCGAGCTGCCGTAGTCGTGCGCGCCGCCGAGGGGGGCATCGCCTCCGTTATCGCCAAGGAAGAGGACGAGGGTGTCTTCGGCGACGTCGAGTGCGTTGAGGTGGTCGAGGAGATCGCCGAGTGATTTGTCCATGCCTTCGACGAGGGTGGCGTAGGCTTGGGCATTTTTAGGCTTGCCGGACTTGAGGTAATTTTTCGCGAAGCGGGCGTCGGAGTTGAAGGGGGCGTGGAGGGCGTAGTGCGCCATGTAGAGGTAGAAGGGCTTTTTCCCCTCGGTAGACTGGCTGACGGCTTTCTTCGCTTCGATGGTGAGGGCTTCGGTGAGGAAGGTGTCGCTGCCGTGGTAGTCGGTGAGGTGGGAGACGCCGTAAGTGTTTTTCTCGTCCTGTCCTTTGACTTTGTTGCCGTAGTTTCTCTTGCCGTAGTAGCTGCCGGGTTGGCCGATGCTGTCGCCGCCGATGTTCACATGGAAGCCAAGATTGAGCGGATTTTGGCCTTCGTGATCGTAGGGGCCGAAGTGGCCTTTTCCGACGTGGATGTTTTGGTAGCCGGATTGGGCGAGGAGGTGGGTGAGGGTGAGGCTGGACTTGGTGAGGCCGGTCCAGTTCCAGTTGGCGGGGGTGAATTTTGAACGATTGTTGGATTTGGGTTTGATCCAGTTGGTGGTTTTGTGGCGGGTGGCATTCTGACCCGTCATGATGGAAATGCGGGTGGGGGAGCAGACGGACTGGGCGTAGAACTGGCTGAAGCGGGAGCCCTGGGCGGCGAGGCGCTCCATGTTAGGCGTGCGGTAGAAACGGTTGAGCGGGTGTTTCACCGGAGTGCCTTTTTCATCGGTGAGAAAGGGGAGAGAGGTATCCATTGCGCCCATGTCATCGACAAGGAAGAGGACGATGTTGGGCTTGTCGGCGGCGGAAAGCTCTGAGTTTGAGAGGCTAAAGCCCAAGAGGCCGAGAAGGAGTTTGGGAGAGTTCATGGAAGGGATGATTGAGGCGGAGTGTAGCTGGGTGGAGGGGAATGCCGAGAGTGGAATTTGGAGGATGCATTCGGCGTGATGTATCGTCACGTTTGTCTCATGAGAAGATTTCTCGTGTTGATGTCGGGTATGAACATCTGCCATTTCGCCCATGTGGATGACGGTAAGTGTTCAAAACACCGGCAAATATTGGAGGACAAACGATGATATAAAATTCACTGCCTAT
>Ga0115004_10000204_pt1 | contig 41167 bp, 35 predicted proteins | sample ArcticOcean_MG_C_10_FD_88737 | JGI IMG/M metagenome (GOLD analysis project Ga0115004, IMG submission 88737) | Marine microbial communities from western Arctic Ocean - ArcticOcean_MG_CB11_90 | ecosystem: Environmental > Aquatic > Marine > Oceanic | place: Arctic Ocean: Canada Basin | collected... | reverse complement strand
CTGAGGTGATAAAACGTTACGAGTACATAAATAATATGTTCCGGAAGCAACCTCGATGGTGGATCGAGCAATGCGCGACGTGCGGCGCGCCGGATGAAACGTTCCTGGGCCAAGAGGTGCGTCTTTATGGAAAAACTTATGCCGAGATTGATTTTTTTGTGCGCTCCGGGACGCCGTACGCGCCGGAGTTCATCAAGGAAATGGCGGAAGACGACCTAAATGAGGTTGGCCTTCGCGACACGATCCAGACACAGCCACTGTTCAGCTGGCTAAGCGACAAAACACTGGAGTACCACGATTTCATGGAAAAGAAACACTCCTCGGGAGCGGAGAAATGTTCGGCGCCGAATTGCTTCCAGGTAAAGAAAATTGAGATGCAGCAAGTGCAGGGCGCAGAGGTACTGCGGAGTGGAGTGCCAGAGAAGCCACTGGAAGGAACACAAAACGTGGTGTGAGGCTTTGCAGAGATGAAGGGTTGTGCGGGTTGTACGCGCGGGTAACTTTGGAACCGTTTGGGTGCGTGTGACCGATGAGAGGTCGTCTCGAACATCGCTGAAACGAACTTCTTCTGTCAAAGTCAAAAAGTGTCTTTTTATTCTACACTTACGGTTTTCACTTCGCGAGTCGTTTCAGCGCACCCAGAATCTTCACCCGCGCGCTTTCGTCCGCCACGCCTAGTCGCTTCAGCTTTTCGTTCCCGATTTTGACCAACCCCGGTCCTTCCACCCCCCCCAGTGCGAACGCGGTACGCCATTCCTGCAGTCCTTCTGCGAGTAGCCACCGGTCCACGTCCACGTTTGTCCACTTGGCGGGGTCGCCCAAAAGCCGCCGGTCGAAATCGCTCAAATCGGGATCGCGTGTCGTCTGTTCCGTTTCTTTTTCCGACTTTTCGCGCGCGGCGTTCACGCCGTCCCCGCCACGTTTGTTCCCTTCATTTCTTTCCCCCCGTCTCACCATGGCTTGGTCCACAAACCCATCCTCCTCCTCCACCTCGTTCGGTAACAAAACGTCCACCAAGTTCGAACCCAACGCCACAGCGCCCAGGAAGGCGACGATTGGTAGTACCGTGGAAATCGTGGCGAGCACGCTGCCGCCAACCGCGAACAGCGCGAAGGACGCGGCGGGCAGAAGTACGCCGAACACCAAAACGCCGCCGAACACGAGCATCGCGGGCACGCCCACCGTGGCGAAGAAAACCACGGGTAGCACCACGGAGAGCATGGAAAACGCGAGCTGCAACGCCAGGGCGGACGCGATCGTTGCGGCGGTCCACGACACCGCAACGGTGCCCACCACCGCGGGGAGCGGATTTTCACCAACCCACAGGACCAATCGTTTCAGCGACGGAGCCTTCACCCTAGATTCGAGACGGCGGCAAAACACGCGCCAGCGCCCTCTAGGGGTTTCCGCGTCGTCGTCCGAGAACGCGAACGCGGTGGTGCATCGCGAACGGCGACGGGGGGAAACGCGCGTCAACGTCCCAAGCGTCGTGTCCCGATGCTTCGTGATATCCCGAAATCGTGACGAAGCAACTTTGCGCGCCACCGGCCTGGAGGAGGCTATGACAACGGCACGACAGCTGGTACGGCGGCTGCGAGCCGCGCCCAGAGGCACCGCAGTGAGCGATGCCACGGTGGCCATCGCGGCCATCGCAAGCGCGTGTGCGCTGAGTTGTGAGAGTGACGAGGACGGGATCTCGCAAGACCGATTTTTCGGGGAAAAAAACGTGACTTTGCTGCTTTGTGGGCACTCCCAGAATCAGATCTGGCCGCGCAGATGGCGGACTGGGCGCCGGCGCCCGCCCCGGGGGCTGCCTCGGTTTCCTCACGAGGTGGTTCGGATGCAGTGACCATGCTCGTGCCTAAGCGCGAGGCGGTGTTGGTGGAGTATCCGGTGCGTCGGGGTTCCTGTTTGGCGCCATCCATCCATTTCGTTACCAACATTTCCAGGGGTCTTCAATGTTTACCAAAACACGCGCATCACTCCCGCTGACCTTCGCCTCCCCCCGTTCCCCTCCGTACCTAACTCCCAGGGCTACGTCGTGGACGACGCGCGCGCTCTCGCGAGTCTGGGCGGCGCCGCGGATGTCGCGGAGGCGTGTTCCAGCACCTCAACCGCCCCGGAACTGCGACTCAAGTTCCGCCCAAACGATCCGCTGTCTCATCCGTTGCTTGGCACGAAAACAAACGCAAACGCGTTGGTGCTTTGCATTAAACGAAATGATTCGCACGGGTCGGGCACGGCGAACAACGCACCTGGGGTGTTCGGCGCCGGGTTAGCCATAACCGCAGTCGCAAGAGTGACGCGCGAAATCAAGTTCCAAAACATGGCGGAGTACCAACACACGCGCGCCGTGGTAAGTATTTCCCACCCACCACATTCCGCCTCCCTGATTGCCCATACAAGACTGACATTTATTTTTACTGTCTCAGGAGAGCCCGGAACTCGCGGGGATGTGCGGCGTCGGCGGAGGTAAGTATTTCCCATTACCAAATTCCGCCGACTGATTGCCCATACGAGACTGACACTTTTTCGTTCACAATCCAAGGCGGAGATGGATGCGCAAGGAGTGATGCACACTACACCGGTCACGACTCGGCGCTGAGTTACGACTCAACACGAAACAGTGCTCACCAATTCGCAGTACCCATGCCCGACGGTTCGCACCGCGATCCATTTCACGTCGTCGCGCGCGCGGACGCGGCGCTTGTGTCGCAAACGGTGTTGAGCGGGAACGAAACACGCGGGTTGATGAGTAATACCTCAGGCGAGAACCCTGGAGAGTCGTCGGAACTTTCACCAGCAGGGAAGGCAAATGCAAAACACGAAACGCTCTCGACTGTTTCAAAAAAAAGAACAGCGGGCGACGCGCGGACCACGAAAACCGTGGGGAGTTTGATTTGCCGGTTACCCAAATCGGGCGTCGACGTTCCGGACGATTACCTCGCCGTCGCCGCGTCGTGTCCCCGAAACGGGGACCCGTCCCGGACTTTTGAGTCGCAAAGAACCGCACACGCGTTGGGTAAAACCAAGCCTGGAAAGGCTGAGGAGGTGTCGTTTGCCGACACCGACGTGCCCCTCTGGCCTGGGGATGAGGAAGTTCGCGGAATCGTCGAACTGGTCGCACTCGGCGACGGCGACGAATCCAACGCAACGATGGACGTTAAAAAGCAAGTGATCGATTTGTTCGCGCAACGCAAAGTGTGGCCTCACGACGCGTTGCTGGAAAGCTTGATTGCTTCGATTGCTGGGGACGCAACCGGGAACACCACCGGGGACGACACAAAAAAAATTCGAATAAACCTGGAACTGAAAGTAAAGCAAGCCGCCGAGCGATTACTCCCGCGCGTCGCGTTTCGGTTCGCGGACGGGCCGTTTCGCCGGGCATGGGTTTTGAAAGGAACCGATCCGCGGGTCGATTCCAAAAACGCGAAACTGCAGGTCATGGAGATCAGGCTGGATCAAGAATGGTTTGCGGAGGACGGGAGGCTGGTGGTTGTGGGGTCAAAGTCTGGAAAAAAGCAACACGCATCAGTAAAAGTCTCCGCGTCGCACGCCGACGCGCACGCCTTCCGGTGAGTATTTTCCATTTACCACAATCCGCCGACAGACTTACCATACACGACTGACACTTTCGGCTTTTATCTCTCAGCGCGCTGCCCGCGTCGCTCAGCTCTGGCGGCAAGGCGGCTTCCCAAAAATCGCAACCCGCGATCGCCTCGCGGTACCCGCGGTACCAGCTGTGCGACATTACGCTGGCTTCGGTGCAAACCGTGCTTGTGCGCAACGAACGCAGACACGACACGACAAGACAAGACACGACACACCAACTGACGAGTCAACTGTGTCGCCAAAGCTTTGGCTTTTTCTCGAAAAGCGAGTACGAGCAAGTGCGCGGTGAGTATTTCTGACGCTCCAAAGCCCGCCTCCACGTTTGCCCATACTCGTACCAGAAGCGCGCATTACCTCTGCCCTGACTGTTCAGACCGATTACGGTGACTGTTGACCAGGCCATCGTCCAATACACGCGATATACTCGTCCTGCGAAGGGACGTCTTACCGATGCCCTGACTGTTTGTCCATACATCGCGATACACAAGACTGACACTTTTACTTTTTACAATCAGGGTGTCTCGCGGCGGCGGCCGCGGCGGTGTTTCATGGGAAGGACCCGGAAGCGGCGTCCGCGGAGGCGCTGAGGGGTTTGGAAAGCGCGATGGATGCGAGCGACGCGATGGATGCTGATGATGATGCTGATAATGATGACATGGATGCTGACCATGACGACGTCGCCGGGGGCACGGAGGATTTGTCGGAGGATGGCTCGGACGAGGAGACGGAGCGCGAGTTCCGAAACAAACCGCCGCCCGCGACGGAACGCGCCGTGCGTTTTGCGTTGACGCACAACAGTTTGGACCTGGAAACGTTGGTTCTTCAATCCGCGAACGTCACCGATGCGATGAATCCGGTGGATGGGGAGATGGAGTACGACGTGTTCGACGGCGACACCGACGGGGAGGACTCGGATGAGTAGTATTGTCGTCTAGAAGTACATGTATTCACGTGACAATGATACTTTTACGTTGATAAATTATCTCCTGCTGCTACGTTATTTCACCTCCTTCTTCTTCGGATCCTCCCCCGGTCGTTTCAGCCCCAGCAGCTTCGCGGGGGGCGAGTCCGCGAAGAACTCCTCTAGCACCCATGCCAGGGTCGCGGTGGGAATGACGTCCGTGAACGGCAGGGCTTCTTCGATAAAACCCAGACTCGCGATCGCGTTTGAGCGGAACAGCTGGTTTAATAAAAAAGCCTCGAGCGGCGCGTACGCGGCGTCGCTCAGTTCGCCGAGGCCGGGAAAGAGAAACGACGAGTCCCCTAGGCCGTCTATGACCAGACACACAACAAGCTTGGCCCACGTCTCCGGGCCTATCGCGTCCATCTTTTTCTTCGTGTATTCGCTCGCCGCTTTCGACGCCTTGGCCATCGCTTTTCGCTCCTGTTCCTGGCGAATATTTCGAACCTCCCTGGCGACCCAGAAATACGCCGCGGTGCTCGCGATCGGGAACCACAAAGGCAGGTTCCCGTCCGCGTCCTTCGCCGCCTCCGCGAACGGGTTCGTCAGGCCGAAGAAGGCGAGCTCGAACATGGGAAGGGGGGCGGGGGCGGCGAGGTAGGAATCGACCATGTCCAGTGGGACGGCTCGGTGGGGATGGTGGCGCGATTTTTTAGTGGCACCGAAAACTTTCTGTTTCCGACTCCCCGGGGACACCGAAACAACGCCGGCGTCGTGCACGCGGCCGGCGCGGGCGCCGCACACGGGGCCGCGGGTGACGCGCGCGGCGGCCGCGACGCAGTGCATGGTCGCCATGGTCATGCGCAGTCGGGTTTGCGTCGCCAAGGCTTGAGCAGATGAGCACCTCCAACAAGAAAGCCACGCTGGACGGCAGCGATTGAAAATCACGCACGATCAAAAAGGTCGCCCAGGGTTTCGCGCCCGCTTCCATTTCGCGGGGGCGCGGGTACGATGCTTGCGCTGGTGAGGCTCGCGCGGCGCACGGCGCTTTCCTCTGTGCTGCTTGGGGAAGCACGGCACACCCTGGGTTGGTCCGTGCGTGGCATCTCTTCCTCAACCACGACACACTCGAACGAAGGCTTGAACGCGTTTCTCGATCCCATTCGTTTCCTCCCCGAGGAGAAACAAAAAGACGAAGTCAGCGGCCGTGAGTGGGAAGCGCGGGAGCTTCGTTTGAAGTCCTTCGACGATTTGCACGGGCTGTGGTACGTCCTGATGAAAGAAAAGGCCATGCTGGCGACGGAGAAGTACGTCGCCCGGGCGAACCGGACGCGCATGCGCTCGGCGCAGCGAATAGGCCAGGTAAGACGATCGATGGCCAAGATAAAGCTGGTGCTTTCGGAGCGCGCGATCGAAGACGCGGGCGAGGACGAAGCCACGCGGCGGAGGTTCATGCGGATCATAAACGCAAAGTAGATACTTGTAATACGTAGGTCATATCTAAGGGTCTATTATGATTTACAACGCAATCGTGTCACAAAATAAGACCTAACACTGCAGTCGTTTCAACGCGCTCCTCGAATCTTGGTCGAAAACTTCTTCCTCGTCGTCCTCAAAAAATACGTCATCGTCGTGGACGTCGATTTCTGTTACCAAAACCCCTTCCCCCAAATCCCCAAGCGCCCCGACCACCTCCGGCTCTCGCAAAGAGATGACACAACTACACCCGGTGAACAAAATCCCGTTCTCTGCGCCCACACGGTTGGCGCACACGAAGTGCACGTCTTTGCCGACCAGCGGCGCCAGCCGGCTGAGCCAGTACCGACGCACTTCGTCGGCGTCCACCGGCGTTACCAACGCCGGGTCGTCGTCGGGGTGGTTGTGTGTCCACGCGCTCGCGAAAAGCAGCAGGCGGCTTCCGTGCGTAAGCGTCGCATTCGCGAGCTCGTAGTCACCCCAGGGCGCGACGAAATCCTTGGGGTTTATGTCCATGCAAACGCCGAGCGTGGCGCGGATGTGTCGAGTTTTTTTTTTTTGGTGGCGTCGAGTTAGTTTTTCGGTTTCGGTTTCGGCCCCAACATTAGTGTCACTCGTCGGCTCGTCCGCGGTTGTTCGTCTCAATCCCGGTTGGTCTTCCTCGTGCGCACCGACCGGAATGTTCACCGACACGAACCCGCCCCCCTCACTGGCCCACGTTTTGTCCACGCAGTAAAGAAAGCTCTTGTGGTACGTCGTTATTGTCTCGCCGTCCGGGCCGACCGCCGCGAGCGCGTTGAACATTTGCGGCTCGTTTTCGTTTTCGTTTTTTTGAGAAGCACCCTTTTTTTTAGAAGCATCATTTGCCATCACCCTCGGGTACCCGCAAAGCACCGTGCATCCCAGCCGCTTGGCTTGTTTCGCGCACCAGCGCGTGGTGGGGCCATCGCTAGGTTCCGCCACTCTGGACACGTCAGCCTGGTCGGTGAAACAGTACCCGCTGAACGCCATCTCGGGGAGAAGCAGTACGTGCACGCCATCTTTTCTTGACAAGCTCGCAAGCGCGAGTTCCGCAGAGGCCATGCTGGATTCGGAATCGCCGTGCACCGGGTTCAACTGCAGGCACGCGACTTTGAGGCGAACCATTGTGGACACCAGAGATACGAACACCGACGCCGGTCCACCACCGTCGCCGGGCGCTCCCCCTCGGGCGGCGCGGCGACTCTGTGTCCAAGGAAGGGTGCAATCGTTGCAGCACGTTTGTGAAAAGCCGCGTGTGCGGGGAAAACTGACCGCCGCCGATTTTTTTTGGCTACATGTAAATCCGCCGCCGCTCCAGCCTCACCCTCGCGCACACGTGCGCGCACAGTCAGCGTGCGACTGCCTGCCGCTCGCACGTCGCACGCGCGTTTCTTCCGTCCCCGCGTTTGGTAAACCCGTTCGGACGCGATGATCTCCGCCATCGCGTGGCTCCCACTAGGCGTGGCGGCCGAGAATCCGCAAAAGGCGGAAGCGCCTGAAGATGAGCTCGCCGATGTCGCGGCGAGGGCGGAGCAACGGGGCGGCGCTGACGGGATGCGACGCGCCACCGAACACGACGACAGCGACGAAAACGAAACAGATGACGAGTGGGAGGAAATGGGAAGCGACGAGCTTGCGGAGATGGCGCTAGAGAACAGCGGCGACGACGACGACGATGATGAGGAGGAGGATGGTGATGACAAAGACGCGGGCAAGAAAGCGGGCGCGCGCGCCGCCGCCGTCGCCGCCGCGGCGCACGGTTCGGGTGACATCGACGCCGCGATGAAGGAGCTCGATATGGACGGGTACGACGACGAGGACGATGACGCGGATGTCAACGCCGCGCGGTTGTTCGGAGGCGGAAGGAGCACCTTCCACGACAACAACGATGACGACCCGTACATCACCATAAAAGACGACGACGACGCCGAGGACGAGGACTACCCGGATGACTTCACGGTGAAGCCGACGGACCTCGTTTTGCTCGCCGCGCGGACGGACGACGACGTGAGCCACCTCGAGGTGTACGTGTACGAAGAGCCTATTCTTAACGGCACGGACGAATCCAACCTGTACTGCCACCACGACCTGCTGTTACCCGCGTTTCCCCTGTGTTTAAGTTGGATGGACTGCCCCGTGGACGGGAAAAACGGCGGACACGCGAACTGCGTGGCGGTTGGGACGATGTACCCGGGGATCGAGATCTGGGACCTAGACGTGATTGACGCGGTGGAACCGGTGGCGACGTTGGGAGGGTACACACAGGAGGACATTGACGGAGGCGGTGATTCAGATTCCGAGGATGACGAAGCCGCCCCGAACAGCGGGAAATCGAAGTCGAAGAAATCGGCAAAGAAACCGTCGAAAAAAGCCGCAAAGAAAAAGCCCACCCTTCGTGCCGACTCGCACTCCGACGCCGTGCTCGGTTTATCCTGGAACTCTTCGTTCCGGAACGTCCTCGCGAGCGCGAGCGCGGACCACACCGTGAGGGTGTGGGACATCACCACACAAAAAACGCAGCACATCCTGACGCACCACGACGGCAAGGTGCAAGCCGTGGAGTGGAACCCGGCGGAACCGACGGTTTTGCTGTCGGGCGGTTTCGATCACAAAACATGCGTGGTGGACGTCCGGGCGCCTGACAAGGCGGCGATGAGCTGGGACGTGGAGGCTGATGTGGAGTGCGCGGTGTGGAACCTCGGTGCGCCCACGACGTTGCTGGTGAGCAACGAACGGGGCGCGGTTTTGTGCTTGGACACGCGCATGGGCGGGAACAGCGCGCCGCTGTGGCAGCTGGAGGCGCACGAAAAAGCCACCACCAGTTTGAGTCTTTGCCCGGGCGCGCCGAATCTGTTGGTCACGTGCAGCACGGACAAGCTGGTGAAGCTTTGGGATTTATCCGACAACAAACCAACACTGGTCACGACGAACAAACCGGACGTAGGCGCGGTTTTCGTAGCCGCCTTCGCCCCGTCTGTCCCGTACCTCGTGGCGTGCGCCGGCTCCAAAGGCGAACTCGCGGTGTGGGACATCCTCACCGACGCCGCGGTGTCGGACGGGCCGTACGGCGCTACGCTGGAGAAGTTCAACCGAGCAGCCGCGCTGGCACAGGAGGAGACAGTGAGGGTCGTGATACTAATTACTACTTGAGATGAAGTATCGTGTCGAATTTAAAGTATCTCTCGGACGTACAATTGACAAAATTCTCAGGTTCAATGAAACATCACCGCGTAGCCTCCGCCGTTCGCGTCGCGAAGCGCCGTTGTAGCTCGCTCTCGCGCCTCCGCGCCTCCCCTGTGAGCTCCACCAGTTGTTCTATGCGTCGCGGCGCCGCAATTAGCTCGCGCTCGTGAAGCCGTTGGTACGACGCGTGTTCTTCCCTCGCCACGAGAAGCGTTTTGGCAACCTCCCCGAGCCGCGCGCCAAGCGCCTGCGCGCGTTTTTGCAAACCAGTCGTCAACAATTCGACTTTGCGCTCAAGCTTTCCTGATCGTTTCGTGCTTTCCTTCATAGCGAGCACCAGGGAGTCGTGTTCCTGCTGCGCTAGTGCGATGCGCTGTTCCTTGTTTAGCGATTTTTTCATCATGAAAGACCCGTCAGCGGTCACAACCGACTCCGCGCGCACCGCCGCGAACGCGGCGACGTACTCGTCTACCCCGCTGTCGCCGTGTCCCATTTCGTGTCGCACGGCGCGCGCCTCGGCAGTCACCAGCGCGGCTGCCGCGAGCATTTCGTGTGTCTCCACCTGAGGGAAGTGAGGAACGTTTGACGCGCCGGACGTTTTGTCACTTCGCGACCGGACAGGGTACCGTGCCGCGTCGTGCGCCAGGAGAAGGGAGAGTTCATCCGCGACGAGCCGCGACGCGGAGTCTGTTTTGCCACCCGACAAAAATTCCGGCGCTTTCGCATCGGCGGGAGGCCTGGGAAGGTCCCGGCGAATAACCGCGGACCGTCGTCGGAGCGCCGCTTCCTCAAGCGCGCGTGCGGCTTCCACTTCCCTGGCGCGAACATCAGCCAAGTCCTCTTCCATCGCATCACCCGCGTCGTCGTCGTCGTCGTCGTCGTCGTCGCTGGGAACGTCGGGAACCTCGACGCGGTACTCGTTCGCGGGCGCCGGCAGGGACGACAACCCCGAGCGTAACTCGCTCACGTCCGAGCGCGCGCGCAGCTTCAACTCGCGCTTGCTGAGTCCAGAGTCGTCGAATACACCACTGTCGTTGATGTGCAGCGCATCACGAAGCGGCGTGGCGGAGAAAGAGCCTGCACCGCCGCCGCCGCCCGTGTGTGGCGTCGCGACCGCCGCGTTTGGGTTGGGCGTCGGCGCGTCCCGCCGCGCCGGCGTGATTCCCGAAAAGTCCGACCCCACCAGGGACGGGTTCTCCCCCCCGAGCAGCGGGGTCTGACCGCGTGCAAGGTTCCTCAGGTGCATCGCTTCCCGTAAAATAGCCTCCTGGCCGCCCACGGAGGGTGTGCGCGCCGGCGTCGCGCCTTGCAAAGAAGCGCCGTGCGGGGTCCGCGCGTAGTCGCCCAGCAACGACGCGCCCGGCGTGTCTTCGCCTCCCTCCAGATTGAAGTCATTCGCGAATCGTGATTTGCCAAGCTTCGAAATGGACTCAAGCTCCGTGTCACTGACTCGCGGCGTTGGCAGGCTCAGCACAGGGCGTCGGCGCACCGCGTTCGGATCGGGGTTGTTCAAAAGAGAGTTGGTCTTCACCGCGCCCATCGCGTCGTGCCGCTCCGTGATTTGCGCGCGCTGAGATACATAAAAGAAAGTGTCAGTCTTGTATGGGCAAACAATGTGCCTGGATTTGGTAACACAACACGTACCTTCGCGTCTTGTTTCCGCAGCTGGTCCTCCAAATCAACGCGCCGTATACCCTCCATCTCCTCCATCGTGGTGGGTTTGAAGGCGGCTTCGTTGAACGCTTGTTGCGTTTTCTCCTGTTCAAGCTCCTCGCCGACGTCGTAAAACCCTGGGGCGGGGGTTCGCTGAAACGCAATTTCCGCGTTGTAGTCGATCCCTTTCGTGCGTTTCGCCCGTTTCACCTGTTCAATCCCGGCGGCTTTCAGCTCGCGTTTTTTCTGCAACGACGCGAGCCGTCGCGCCTCCTCCAACTGCTTCTCCCGCGCCTTCCGTTTCGCCTTCTTTCCCTTGGTGTTCGCCAGCCTCGCCCGCGCCTCCGAAAGCATCTCCTTTTCGTCCTCGTCCATGTCAACCGCGTCCGGGCGCGCGGGTTTGCTTTCCGGGTTCGGGTCGATCTCGCCGGGGCGGAGTCTGAGAGACGATAAAAAAGTGTCAGTGTCAGTCTCGTGGTATGGGCAATCAGGTACCGGCGGAATGTGTTCAGTGGGAAAGCCCCGCACCTTCTCGGGTCATCCGCGGGGTCGTACTCCTCGCCATCCAGGTGAGACGCCGCGTCTAGCAGTTTTTCGTACCGCTCCAGGCACTGCGCCGGCGTCCTTCCTACGATCGGCGCGATCGTGCGCCACTGCGTGGGCATCAGTTTCGCCAGGTGCAGCAGTTTCTCATCCTCCTCCCTTGTCCATTCCGTTTTTTTAATCGAAGGATCCAGCCACTCGTACCACCGCGCCTTGCACTGCTTCGCGGACTTACGCACGAGCAGGGAGCTAATCCGCGCCCACTGGTTCTTGCCGTACTTCATCACCGCGGCTTTCAAAATCTCATCCTCCGTGTTTTTCCACACCCCGCCTTTGATCATGATGCGCATCTTGGCGGGTGCGTGACGGTCACCCTCAGGCGAACGGTTTAGGGTTTAGGGTTTGATCTCCCGAGGCGCGACGTCAGCAAATGAGGCTCTCTTGCAGTTACGAACCCGGCGCTCGCGTCCGTACGCGCCGTCGCCTGTGACGAGGGGGGGGGTGAGATTGAGAAAGCGGCGCGCTTTAGTTTGGTTTGCCCTTTTTTCTGCAACACGCAAAAACCAACTCGAGGGGGACTTGACGCGTAAAATCGATTCCGGACGTTTCGGTTTTTCTCGACGTCTTTTTTCATGTGTGCGCCCTCGGGAAGCCACAACGTGCGCGCGCGAGGACTTGAACGCGCGGCTTTAGCGGTACCAGCGACGGCGGTCGCTGCACACGCATCAGGCGAGGGCGTTTCTCACGTCGTCGGTCCCGGCTTCAGTGACCGCCGGTGGTGGTGAGACCCGCGCGGTGTGGCGAGGGCCTTCTTGGATTTCCCTGTCGTTGTTCACGTCCCGTCCCGCTCGTGACGGCAAATCGCGACACGATGGCCGCGGTGTTCGAGAAAGCGGTGGCAACCCTGAAGGGGCTTAACGATGGCTCACGGATGCAGATCCACTCGCAAGCGGAGATCACGAGGTGCGCTTCACGTTCGATTTATCCATTCGCGCGTGTGCAAGGCCGTGTCGCCGCGCGATTCGGACGCGCGTCTTCCAAAAAACGTTCGCCTCGCCGAGTTCGTTCGGCTACCCGCAAGTTCCCCCTCGGATTTTCTCATCGATGGCACGGCCGCGTGCCCCCCGCGCCGACTCACGCGACGCGTGTAAATCCCCCCTCCACCGCCCACCGCTGACCATCACCACCACCGCAACCCCCAGGGCCTGGTTACTGCGACGCGAGGCGGAGATAAGCGCGGACATCGCGGCCAACCAAAGGTTTGTTCCCCCGCACAGCACCGATCGCAAACATCGTTTCCCTTCCCGCACGAACTCTTGCAAGCTTCCTCAAAGAGTCAGTCGTCACGAAAAAACAAATCCCACAGCCCCCGTCCGTGTTCTAAAAGAGTAAACACGTAATTACCCACTGACCTTTCCCCTCACGTTTCCGCAACAGGAAACGCGTCGCGAAGCGCAAGGCGTCTTCGTTGAATGCGGTTCCGCTGGAAAAACCCACAGAGGCGCAGGCGGACAAGGAGAACGGGGACGCGAACTTGCCCGCCGCGAAGCGAAGAGGACGCCCCGCCGGGCGCGTTGGAAAATCCCCAGACGCGTCGCCGGCGGATACGAAAACTTTGGGTGCGTTTTCTGTAGCGGAAACGTCCCCCGAACCCAGTGCTTCTGCTATCAAAAACAAGGAGGAAGACCTTTCGTCGGGTGGTCGGAAGAACACCCGGTCTACGCGCGCCAAGGCTCGGGGCGCGGCGGCGGAGCCTGCGAGGGAAAAGTCGAATTCGCCGTCGCCCGTTTCGGCGCAAGCGGCGAAGACCCCCGCGCCGCCCGCCTCTGCGGCGCGAAAAGCAGTCACGGTGATTGAGATCGACCTGGTGTCGCCGGAGAGCGTCCGCAATTGTGCGAAGACGCCCGCGTGTGATACGCGGAACGCCGTTTGCGAGCCGTCGTCGTCGTCGTCGTCGAGGGGGCCGACCACCAGGAGCGCCAGCAAGAGCGTTTCTGAAACCAAGAAAGCGGGTGGTTGTTTGGCGGCGGCGTCGGGGCGGAGCGCGTTGGGGGTGCCGCCGAAGCCGGCGGCGGCGGTACCGGACGCCGCGCTTGTGGACGATGTCGCGGCGACGCCTGTGACTTGCTTCACGGCGAAGACCCCGAGGAGCGGCGAGTCGGGCGGGAAAAGCGGCGGCACGGCGTTCGGTAAGAAACTCCTCGCCGTGGCGAATGTACGCGAGACGGAAAACAACGACGCGCCCGCCGTGATGGACGCGGACGTCCCGCTTTTCTCCAACTCGTTGTTCGAACAGTCCTTGGAGAAGGAGCCACAGCCCGTGGAGATGCCAGAGGCGGCGCCGGTGGCCGCTGAGGAACCGGAACCGGCGCCGCCTCCAGTACCAAAGCTCGCGCCCGATTTGATGACGTCGTTCGTGCCGTTGGCGGGGTACGAAGAGAAACCCGTCGCTGTTGTTTCCGAAGCGCGGGAGAAACTTGCGGACTCAGTACCTGTTCCGAAACCGCCACCCAGCGCGGCGAAACCCGCATCGGATGGCAAGCTCAAAGCCCTGCAGCTCGCGGAAGCGGCGAGGAAAGCGGATTCGGAGCGGGAGACAGAGAGACGCGCGCGGAAGGAGGGGATGATGGCGGCGCGGGTGGCGGCGGCGAATTCGGCGAAACCCGTTGTGGCGGCGCCCAAACCGGCGGCGGCGGCGGCTGGAGTGATCGCGGGCGGCGCCGCGGCTGGGTCGGTGATGGAGCGCCTTCAACGGGCGATGGAGTCGCGAGCGCGGCTTGAAGCGGAGAACCGTTCGAAGCTGGATTTGGTTGAGAAACAGAAGGAGCAGGAGCGGGTTTTAAGGGAAACGGAACTCGAGACCCGGCGAATGCAAAAGGAAGAAAGCGAGGTGCGCGAAAAAGGGGAAAAAAAAGCGCGCGCTTTGAAGATGCAAACCATGCGCGAAGAAACCGAGGCGGCGCAGCGGGAGGTTGAGGAAAAACAACTCCGGGTGTTACGTTTGGTGGAGGAGCAGGAGCACGCGCTGGGTCGGAAAACCGCGGCCGGGGGTGTTACGCGCGGCGCGAGCGAACAGGGCGACGGCCCGGCTCAACCCGGCGCGCTGGACTCGGCGGATGAGAAAAAAAGACGCCTGCTTGATTTCGTGGCCAACAACCGCGCCAACGCAGCTTTGGCGGCGAAAACGTCGAACGCGAACGGGCTATCGACTCAAGAAAGACACACCACCGTGGCGGGCGGGACACAGACGCATGCGGCGAGCACAAACGGCACGGTTGTCAGTGCTCCGTCAGTCGCGGCGGCGACGCCGGTGGTAAGCGCTCCGTCCCGACCCGCCGCTCCCGTCGCGGCGCAAGTCACGCCGGCGCCCCGAGCTCAACCGGCCCCATCCTTGTTGCACGGCGCGCCCGCAGACTTTTCGTACCAGATCTCGCCGTACCGCGAAAACAGCGACAGCGAATCCGAAGAGGACGAGTCCGGTGTGAAGAAACCCATTCCGGGCTGGGCGACTTCGGAAAACCTGGCGCCTTGTTTGTACCGGCAAGCCAAAATCGACCCCGATTCAATTTTCGTGAACCCGGAAAAAACCTGTTCCCTGGACGCAGTGTTCACCACCAAGCACAAAACCGGCAAGTCAAGGCGGTCCTCCTCGTCGAACTGGTTCCACGACCGTTTAACCTGGAAAGAAGAGGTTTCGTACAAAAGGGAGATGGGTTTCGTGACGAACGGGGCACACGAATTGGCGTGATTGACGGGTTACGCGGGGTGGGACAGACTTCCGCGCAAACGGAAATGATTGTCATACGACCATCTTACGACAAACCGGCTCTCGTGTTTAACTCACAACCGGCATTCCTTGTTCATCCAGGGCTTCTTTTCGCGGGAACACGGCCATTTTAGTCACCGTCGAGCCTGGCACTAAGCCTCCCCACTTGGTTCGGTCGTGGAACGTACCCTCCCCGAGTCGCATGTGCGCGTTCACCTCCGCCATTTTGTTTGGCAAAAACGGCTCCAGCAGCACGCACGCGACGCGCAGCGTCTCGAGGCACTGGTACAGGCACGCGCCTAGTTCTTCTTTCTTCGTGTCGTCCTTGGCCATCCGAAACGGCTCCTGTTCGGTGATGAACAGGTCAACCTTCACGACCAGCGCGATGGCGGCGGCGGCGGCTTTCGGGAGCTCCATCGCGCCGATCGCGCGTTCGACTTCATTTTTAGTTTCTCGGCACGTAGCAGGCCAATCGTACCCGTCGAAAGTCACCGTGTTTCCTGTCGTCACGCTAACCTCACCAGGCACCACCCCCCCGTCGTAGTATTTGTTTATCATCGCGCTCGTTCGCGATAACGAGTTCCCCAGCGTGTTCACCAAGTCGGTGTTGTACACCTCATGCACGCGCGCGCTCGCGAAGTTCGCGTCTTGTCCCGCGATCGGGCCTTGCGATGGGTAAAACAAAGTGGTTAACGTCTTGTATATCGCGATGTACGGACAACAGTCACCAGCTTGGGTAAAACAGTATTGGGATTTGGGAAAGCCCCAAGGCCGTACCTTCGACTAACAAAAAATACCTGAACCCGTCCAACCCGTAGTGCGTCGTGAACCGGTCGATAACCTCCAAATCCACAAAGTTACCGAGGCTCTTGCTCATTTTCTTACCGTCCCGGATCCAAAACCCGTGCGCGTGCACTCGTTCCGGAAGCGGCATCTCCAGGGCCATTAAAAGCGCGGGCCAAATCACGGCGTGGAACCAGCTGATTTCCTTCGCCATGACGTGCACGCTCGCGGGCCAGTACTTTTTCAGCTCCCCGGCTTGGCGTCGAACCGCGGCGGTGTCGTTTTCACTGCCCGCGGTGCCCTCCCCGTCCGTCTCGCCTAAACCAAGCGCGGTGATGTAGTTCAAAAGCGCGTCGATCCAGACATACACCACGTGTTTCTCGTCCCCCGGCATTGAAACGCCCCAGGTGAAGTTTGTGCGCGAAATCGGCACGTCGTTGAGCCCGGTTTTCAGGCGCTCGATCATCTCGTTTCTTCGCGGCGCGGGGGTTAAAAATTCCGGGTTTTGTTCGTGTAGCGCCTCCAGCCTTTCCTGAAAAGCACTGAGCTTGAAGTAATAGTTCTCCTCACTGGACTTGACCATGTCTTTCCCCGAAATCGGCGACTTGTACTCAAGCTCCTTCGCCTTGGTTTCCGTGTAGTACTCCTCCTGGCCTTCGTCGTACCACCCGACGAACTCCCCGAGGTACACCATTTCTTTTTCCTTTAACAGCTCCACGAACTTCCGGACCTGGTGGACGTGCGACGCGTCCGTCGTGCGAATGAACCCGTCGAACGAGATGTTCATGGAGGACATCACGCGTCTGAACTGTTCGGAGTTTTCATCCGCCAAAACTTGCGGCGCCACGCCTTTCGCCGCCGCGCTTTGCTCAACCTTCAGCCCGTGCTCGTCCGTGCCGGTGAGGAAAAACACATCCTTGCCCAAGCCCCGCTGGAACCGCGCGTACACGTCAGCCACGGTGCTGGTGTACACGTGGCCTATGTGCGGCCGGTCGTTTACGTAGTAAATCGGGGTGGTCACGAAACACTTTTCGCGCTCGCTGGTGGGTGTGCCCAAATGCACGGCGGCGGACGCGACGTGCGTGTCTCTGCGAGTAGTGGCACGCGCGGCAACCACCGGGCGGCGAGTTTGGCTCGACACCACACTCGCGCGCTGCTTCGCGTGCGCCACGCGCCCGCGGCTGGAAATCAAACCCACCGCCGCCAGACGCGCGCCCGCAGGCGGAAGCTTGGCGAACATTGCGACCGATCGTCGGCGACGACGCGCTTGTGCGGATTGGATAAACCGATGTGGGGTCGGGACGAACACGGGGTAACGGTCGTGCTTCCGAGCAGAATGGGTCCCTAGGCGGCGCTGCCGTTGTCAAGAGCTCGGGAAGACTCACCTCAGCGGTCACGAGCGGAGTGCTGTGGTCAGGGCGTGGGGCACGCGCCAGGTTGGGCGCCGGTGACGGAGGACACGTGGACGCGAGAAAAAAGCGTCGCGGTCTAAATCTCGACGACAGACAACGAATTTTTGAATCCATGTGCCGACTGCCGACTCAGCAGTCAGATCGAGACGCGCGTCTCTGGCCTGCTCGTTCCCGCGATGGCGCCCAAGCGCGCTGGCGGCAAGGCCCCTGACGAGGGCGTGAACAACGCTTTGAAGAAACTGCGTGACGGGCGGGAGGGCAGGGCGGGTTCCATCGACGAGGTGCTCGCGAAAGTGCACGCCTTGGAATCCGCGGTGAAGCGCCAACCGGAGGTGCGCAAGACTCTTCAAAACTTGAACCTGACGGATTCGTACCGGGAGGTTGTGGATTTGCCCGGCCGGGAGGTCGCCGCGGCGATTGAGCAGATAATGGTCGCGATCGCGAAGAACGTGTTGGACGGGGAGGGTTTCGGGTACTCGTTACCGTCGCGAGGCGCGAACGACCAGGTGTATTTAGAGCAACTGGATCGCATCGTGTTGAAGGACAAGCACACGCACACGTCGTTTTCCAGCACCGCGTCCGTCCGGAAAGTGGCGATTTTAACAAGAGTCATGCAGCTCGTGCACAGCGTTTTGCAAAAAGGCATCCACGTCACCAAGCGCGACTTGTTTTACACGGACGTGAAGCTGTTTAAAGACCAGAAAGACTCGGACAACGTGCTTGACGACATCTCTTGTTTACTAGGGTGCACCAGGAACTCGCTTCACGTCGTGGCGTCCGAGAAAGGCGTGGTGGTGGGTCGTTTGATATACAACGAGGATGGGGACGAAATCGACTGCACCAAAATGGGAATCGGCGGCAAAGCCATTCCCTCGAACATAGACAAGGTCACAAACTTCCGCAGCGACGCGAAGTTCGTGCTTTTGGTTGAAAAAGACGCCGCGTTTATGCGCCTAGCGGAGGACCGGTTTTACCAGAAGTTCCCGTGCGTCATAATCACCGCGAAAGGCCAGCCTGACGTGGCGACGCGGCTTTTTCTGTCAAAACTGAAACGGGATTTGCGCATACCCGTCCTCGCGTTGGTGGACGCGGACCCGTACGGGTTGAAAATAATAAGCGTCTACATGCAAGGCTCGAAAAACATGGCGTTTGACAGCGCTAACCTCACCACTCCAGACATCAAGTGGCTCGGCGTCCGCCCGAGCGATCTGGACAAGTTCAACATCCCCGAACAGTGCAGGCTTGAGATGTCAGCGAAAGATATCGAAACCGGGCAACACATGTTAAAGGAAGAGTTCATCCAGCAAAACCCCGAGTGGGTCAAGGAAATTGAAATCATGCTGCACACGAAAACCAAAGCCGAGATCCAGGCGCTTTCCAGCTACGGGTTCCAGTACCTGTCCGAGGTGTATCTTCCCTTGAAACTGCAGCAAGGGGACTGGATATGATTACATTATTAAGGGATAAGGTTACGTGTATGTTTAACGATCGGTGTACTATGGAGAGTTACTACGGGTGTCAACGATACGGCGCGTTCGTGTTATACAAAAGAAGGTAAAAAAAACGACTTTTCAAATCGCCGCGGGACTTCTTCTCAGTATAAGGGTGCGCCGTTCGCCACCGCCCACTCCAGTATGTGCCCACTCGCAAAACGGCGCGTGTCCCGGTCCCACGGACATCCGTTCGCGCGCGCCCACTGCAGCACCTCAAGGTGCCCGCCCATCGCCGCACACCAGCACGTGCTCTCGTCCCACGGGCAGCCGTTCGCGCGCGCCCACTGCAGCACCTCGAGGTGACCGCCCAAAGCCGCGTACGTGCACGTGTTTGCGTTCCACGGGCATCCGTTCGCGCGCGCCCACTGAAGCATCTCGAGATGCCCGCCCTCCGCCGCACCTTTGCACGTACCCATGCCCCACGGGCAGCCGTTCGCACGCAACCACTGCAGCACCTCGAGGTGTCCTTTCAACGCCGCGTGCGCGCACGTGTTTCCGTCCCACGCGCAGCCTTGTTTGCGCGCGCACTGAAGCACCTCGAGATGCCCGCCCTCCGCCGCGTACTTGCATGTCCACCCGTCCCACGGGCAGCCGTTCGCGCGCAACCACTGCAGCACCTCGAGATGTCCACTCCTCGCCGCTCCCTCACAAAGGTATTTTTGACGCGACAGGCGACCTTGCCGTTGCCGGCGCTCCAAAGCGCTTAAACATCCGATGTACACGGCACTAATTTCGCCAAGCTCCGCGAACCGCAGCCCCGTCGCTGACACCGCGGCGCGCATCCCACGGCTCACCGGTCGGAGCCGTGCGAGGTCTGCGGGATCGTCCCCGAAATACTCAGATATCAGAATGTGCGCGACGACGAGGTGGTCGGGGAGGCGGGGGATGGCTGTTTGCGGGGAGACAAGGCTCGCGGGAGTAGTGGCGGTCGCGATATCACCGCTCGTGTCAGTCACGGCGGTATGCGTCGCGTCGGAAGACATTACGGAGGGTGGCGCGTGCGCGTCGTTGTGCGTCGAGGCTTCCGAGAAAAGCGTTTCGGGTTGAAAAATAATCTTCACAACGAAATTCACTTTGGTGCGTCTTTCCGTTTCTTGCTCTCCGCTTTGACCGTCTCTCCCGTGCCTTCCTTGTGCGCCTTGTACGCGGCGGCGAGTTTTTCGATGCACTCCTTGGACGCGGTGGCGTGGTCCACCATTGGCGGCGGGTAATCCACCCCCACCACGCAGTTGGCCTTTTTTTGAACCTCAATAGGGGCGAGCCAGGGTTCGTAAATGAACTTGGCGGGCATGTCCTTACGACGAAGAAAAGAAAGTGTCAGTCTTGAGTCTTGAGTTTGGGTGTAACTGTATAGGCAAACAGTCTACTTGTGATTTGGGAAACGCCCAATCCGTACCTTCAGCACGGGGAGGTATTTCCGTATGAAGTCGCCGTTTTTGTCCCACTTCTTTCCGAAACTCACCGGGCCGTACACGCGGAAGTACTGGTAAAAAAAACAGGAACAGGAGAGCCACATCCAGTTGCCGTTGTTCAGGGCGTAATCCGCGTCCACTAACTCGCGGTCGAAAACCGCGGCGCCCGCTTCCCAGTGCACGAACAGATCCCCGCGCGTCAAGAAACACGCCACGGCGTGTCGCGAAAGGTGGTGCATCCACCCTTCTTTCTTGAGTTGTTTCATACACGCGTCGATCCAGGGGAAGCCTGTTTTGCCGTTTTCCCACGCCTCCAGCCTTTCTTGATCCCATGTCCAGTTGATCTGGCGGCATATCCGGTTCCCCTCCATCTTGTAAAAGTTGGGCGTCCCGAACGCGCAGAGGTAGTAGAACTCGCGCCAAAGGAGTTGGCCTTCCAGAGACTCGGGCGGTTTCGAATGCGCGCCTTTTAACTCGCGCAACAGGTCGTGCAGCTCGTGGTAAAACGTCCTCGCGCTGACGCACCCGAACTTCATGTAAGGACTCAACGCGGTGGTGGCTGGGGCCATCAGGGTGTCTTTTGTTGTTTTGGAGTTGGTCTTTCCGTCAGCGCCTTTGCGCTTCGCCGCTTCAAACGGATTCGCCGGCGGCTTCGGTTCGATTTTTGACCCTCCGAAAGCTTCCGTCAGCGGTCGCCACAAGGTCGTGGGGTTCGTGCTCGGTTTTTTGAACTCGGCGACGTACGTACGTTCCGAAAGCGTCTCCCGAAGACGTCGCAGTCCCTCGGTTTCGCCGCCGCGCGCGGGGAACCCCTCGTTTTCCGCAATCGGTTCGTACCCCAGCTCCTCTAAAGTCGGTACGCCGTGACCGGTACAAACGTCCCCTAGCAGGGCGACCAGCTCGGCGATGTCCCCGTCGATCGTCCCCGGAATCGATGCCGGGGCGGGGACGGGTTTCGCAGGGCTCCCGAGAGACGCGGCGAGTTTCAAAAACGTGGCGTAGTTCGTGGGCGGCGAGGAGTTCGGACACTTGGCTAACAAACAATCCATGTCGTACAACGTGTGCGAGCTCGGTGCGTGTACGTTGACGTGATTTGCGTTTGCCCGCTCGCGGACCTCCGCATCCCGAATTAGCGCGTAAGGCTCGGTGTCCAGTTCGAAGCACAGGCGAGTACACTGCCACTTCTGCAGCGCGACGGGAATCACCTTGGTGGGGTCGCCGTGCACCACCAGGAGTCGCGAGCCTCTTTGCTGTAAACTCGCGTCCAAGTCCCGTAAACTCTCCAACAGGAACCGAACCCGGTTCCCCCCCACGCGCGCTGGGGACATGAACCACGGGTCCAGCACGAACACCGGCATCACGCTTGTCGCGCCGTCGCACGCACGCAAAAGCGCGGGGTTGTCGTGCACGCGCAGGCCTTTGCGGAACCACAGCAGCGAGCGTGTCGACATCGCAGACGCGGGTTTCGGGTCGTCACCTGCAGTTGCCGTGGTTTCGGTCGCGAATCGAGTCGCGCAACGAGTGACGCGCACGACCGGATTAACGCCTCTTCGTGGGTGACGCGCCAACCCAAAGGGAAACGCGAACGCGAGTGCGGCGCGGACGGAGGCGGCTATCGTGCGTTTCCGGTGCGCGCGAAACTGGTTGCAATGCGATGACGTCGCGCTTTTTGAGAGCCAAAATAATAATCCCTCGCTGCATTTTGCAGTTTTTGGCAATTTGGCAAAAGCGCATCTTTCACTACAACACTCACTCCTTCTCCTGGTCTGAAGTTCTTGTCTCCTCCTCCGCGACGGCGACCGCGACGACGACGGGCGTTGTTTCCCCCACGGAAACGGCCGGTCCCGGGGCGTTACGCGGCGGCCGTCGCGCGCGCAAAACGGTTCGCCGCGCGGCGCGCGGTTCGGGGTCGTTTTCCTTGTCGTCGTCCGAGTCGGATTCCGATTCGGCATCGTCATCGTCGTCGTCATCTTCCGACCCGCTTTCGCCGTGCGAATCGCCATGCGAAACAACCCCGCTCCCATCGCTGTCTGATAAGGTCTCAGCATCCTCGTCTTCCTCAAGCAAAGCTCCTCGCGAGGTCGCGATTGACGCGGTGTCGTCGTAGTCGCCGAGAACAGAAACCAAGTCATCCACCCGCGGCGGTTCCTCCGAGCCGTGCGTCGCCGCGACGCTGCCGGCCACGCTCCCGCCCGCCGCGCTCGTTCCCGCGTCGCTGCCCGGGAAGTCGCTCCCCGCTACGGACACGCAGTCGTCACGCTTGTCCCTTTCGTCGCCGTCCAGTTCGGAAGGTGCGCACTCACTGCTTGCCCCGGTGTTGGTGGTGGGTTTCTCCTCGCCGACGGAAGCGGAAGCGCCGCCCAGGCCGGTTGAGCGGCGCGAGATTTCCCTCTCCTCCGCGGCGCCGGCGATGTCCACGGCTTCCTTCGTGAACGCCACGGCGCGGTGCGGGTGCGATGCCGTGGCCGTGTTTCCCACATTTCCCGGCCTGATTTCTATGTTGCGCACTTCAGATGCGAGCGCGGCAGCGGCGGCGGACGCGAGTGCGCGTCGCTCGGCGACGATTTTCTTCGCCTCGGCGATTTGATCGGCGGCTTCCTTTTGCAGATCATTGTCCGCGTCCGCCGCGGCGAACGGGTTCGCGCCAGGGGGCGGCGGCGCCTCCGTGGCGGCCTTGCCGAACCAAAACGCACCGTGCTCTTCTTCTTCTTCTGGCGCGTCGTCAGAGTTCTCGGAGTCATCGTCATGGTCGCCGTCGTCTGATTCAGATTCCTCGTCTGATTCTTCCTCGCCCGTTTCATCCCTCGCCGGCGGCGCCGGTTTGGGTTTGCTCGCGACTTCGTCCGAGTCCGAGTCGCTCCCGTCGTTTCCGTCCTTCACCCCCACCGCGCGCGTGAGCTGCGTTTCCGTGGACGAGCTGGGTTTCGCTTCCGGTTCGTCTTTTTTCGTGGAGTTCTTGCGTTTCACGGGTTTCTTAGAAGGCTTTGAGAGTTCCGGTTCGAACCCGGTACCGTCGTCGCGTAAAGCGCTTTTTCCGCCATCGCCGTTGCCATTTTCATCAAGAACCTCCTCCGCCAAGACCTTAAGCAACGCACCTCGCATCTTCGCGCCTTTGCCGTCCAGGGGGGGGGGGGTACCCCCGCGGGCCTTGATGTGGCCCCACGCGATCTCCTCGGGCATCCCGGAGTAAACCGCCAGCGACTTCGCCAAACCGGCGAGGACGTGCTTTGGCAAACTCGAGATCGGACCGCCCGCCATTTGCGTCGATCGCCGCGTTTGGATTCGACAACGGACGCGTCGGAGGGGGCCGTGAGATGGGAACACTCAAGGATCCGACAGAATCTCGCGCAAACCTCTCGATGCGTGTGCGGTAACGCGGAGTGTTTCCTGTCGTCGCGACGCGCGCGGTACGTGTGGCAGGTGGAACAGGAATAAGCCAAGAAGGCTTGGGTCCGCGGGAAAGCGGCGGTTGATTCTGGTGGGGAGATTTCGGTTGATGCGACGCGCGACGAGAACGAACGAACTCGACGCGGATTCGCTGAAAAAAGCGTTACAATTATTAAATGAACCGAGACAGACGTACGTCCTCGTCAGTCGGCCGCCCCCTTCCCAAGGCCTTGAATACATACCCCCCCCCCTACCCCCCCAAAGAACCCTAGAACGGAAAGTTCCGTGACTGCCTGGTTCGCGGGTCTTTCACGGGTTCACCCATGGGTTCCCCGTAACCATTCATGAACGTCATGGCGCTCCCCACGGTGTCGAACGTGTTGTGCGATCCTGCGATTGGAACCGAAAAGGTGTCAGGGTTTGAGTACCGGTGTGTTTCGTGATGGGTATGCGCAAGCAGTCGGGCCGTAATCGGGCGGAACAGTGCGTTTGTGACGTACTACGCAGTTGCCAGTACGCCAGTAAACGTTACGGCCGTACTGGCAATGCGTCCGTACATCACGAGTAGTGCATTCGAAGAGGGTCGGTAAACGGCGTGTCGGGATTTGGGAAAGCCCCTGCACGTACGTTGGTCGATGCCGTACTGCGTGACGCGCTTGCCCATCCTTCGTTCCTGGACCATCTCGGACGGCGCGCCCGCGCTTCGGTTGACTGGGGGCCCGGCCCGGTCCGCGCGTGGGGCCCCTGCTTGCGCGGCAAGAGGAACCCCCATCATCACCGGGGTCAAACCAACCGTGGCGAACGAGTCCTGGTGATGTACGTTGCGCTCGCCTTCGTACGTCCGCCGGCGGTTCACCTGGTGCACGGGCGGCGCCGGCATCGCGCCGGCGTGCGGCACCAGGTGCTGGTGCGGAACAGCGTACTGTGTTCGGTGCCGCTCTCGCCTTTCCTCTTCCATGCGTAACCGGTTGTCTTCGTTGCGGTGCATGTCCATGTGTGGGTCCAAAATCTGAGGCGTCAACCCAACGGTTTCAAACGTGTTGCGCACTTTCCAATCCGGCTCAATCGCGCGCTTCGTGATGCGTTCGTGCTGCAACGTGTGACTGCGAGATGAAAAGAAAGTGTCAGTCGGTCGTGATGTGTATATCCGGGATTGGTATGAATAAACAGTCAGAGTAATCGAGCCGAACAGTCAGGGTAATAACCGTCCCTTCGCAAGGACGAGTATGGGCAATCGCGAAGGCGGAGCGTGGTGGGTGTGAAAGTTCCAGTTCCATACCTCGACGCCCCGCGAAACTCGCGCTCGTCAAAGTCAGGCACGGTGTGTTTCTTCCTGTGAAGCTTTCCCGCGGTGTGGTTCTGGTGCGTCCCTATGACGTCCGGGATTTGTTCAATCTCTTCATTCCTGCCCAGTTTCGGGTTCCACCCCCAGGCGGGCGGTTTGGATCGGTCCCTGGGCGACAGTTGGTTTGAATACTCGCCGAGGGCTTTGTGTTGCCTCTCCGTGTGGAACTTCCCGCGCGTTGACTCGCCGTCCGGTGACTCGGGGTTCCGGAAAAGGTGCGAGGTGTCCATCGGGTCCTTGCTGCCCGTGATTGCCGTGAGCTCACCGGGAATCAGTGCGACGTGCCGCCGCTCACCACCAGGCCCAAACACGTCGTTGTGGTTGGTCCACGAGTACTTGGCGTCGTCGAAGTGGTTCGCCCACGGCGCGTCCGCCGGGGTGGTGTGTTTGTGGCCCGGCGCGTACTTACCGTCCGCGTGACCCCCGTCCCTGCTGCTGTCGTCGGTGCCGACGAACCGCAGGCCGACGAAATTCTCCTTCCGTTGGTTCAGGTAAGGTGCTCTTCGGCGTGTAATACCTTCAGGCGAAATCGAACCCAACCCCGTGGTCTGGTGGCCGTACCGAATCGGCCCCGCGGTCGGTGCCAAACCGCCGCTCGTGGTTTGCAGCTGGTTATCAACCGGGCCACCGTGCGCCCCCGCCCCGCGCTTGCGGTAATGACGCACGCCCCCCTTTCCGAAGTTAGAGTAACACCCAGGTCTTACCGGGTCCTCCGCCAGCCCCCTGGGGTGCCCGAAACCAGCCGGGGCGGCCGCGCTGGAGCGCTGGGGACCTTTATCCCGGCTGTCGACGTCAAACGAAGTCTCCTCCATACCCGCCATCGCGTATTTCGAGGCGTGTTTCGAAGACCCCGTCCCACCCGGGCCGCCCGCGGCTTGCAAAATAGGCCGGCGCTCGTGCGGCGCCACGTCCGGGTCAGGCTGGCTGAAGTTCACGTGCGCGTCCGCCATGTTCTCCTGGTCCACGTTTTTCTGTGAACAAAGGCGGGTGGGTCAGGTCAGCACGTGTGCGATTCGGGTCACGAGGAGCGTTGACCTGACTCGGGAGGGGGACGAGAATCGCGAAATGCGCGCGTGCGTGCGACGACGCCGCAGGAGCATCACGTGCGGTACGAACGCGGCGCCGGGGGTTCACGAGCGCGCCGTGAGTGTACTTACGCTGAAATGCGCGTGACGCTGAGCCAAAGCGGCTGTTGCGTTGTAGTCGTTCATGGTAACGCGCGACTCCCGCGTGGTCTTTCTTCCGAAACAACAAATGTGTCGCCGGGACGAATGTGATTCAAAGCCGGGACGACAAACGCGGTGGTCCCCGCCTACGAGTCACGCGTTCGATTTGTACTCTTACACGAAACGCTCGGGCCGTGCCCTAACGCGAATTCACGGAGTTCGCGCGTGCGGCGTGCGCCTGTGAGTGCGGATCAAGCCAGCCGCGGGTGAACCTCGGGAACGCGCGCGGCCCCGGTTTGTTTCAGTTGACTTTTAACGCGTCGTGATGTCACGAAACGGCCACGATCCCCGGGGATCCGAAAACAGATGGGCGATTGGAGATTTGGTTGAAGGCAGACGACGTATCAACTCACGATTTCGAAAGGGGACGTTTCAAAGGCTCGCGGTTTGAAAATTCAAAGCCCTCTGCTTCGCGTCCCTCGGGGAAGGGTGCGCTCCGCCGCGATCGACGTCCCGGACTTCTGCGCGGCTTCGTGCGTGGCCCGGCCCAAATCCCGGATCTCGAACCCTACGACGTAACAGGTATGGTCGACTCGTCCAAATCTGCAAGAATGACGACAGGACTGCAATATGTTTTTAACTTTACACGCGCGGGATACCACACGACCAGGTCCCGGTTTAATTCACACCAATCAGTACCCTCCCCCTCCGCTGTCGTCGTACCCCCTTCCCCCTGGCGGCGGCGGCGGCGGCCGGTCGTCGTACTTTTTCCGGCCTTCCTCTTCCTCCCGCTTTTCCGTCTTCTCGAGTTCCCAAACCGCGGTTTGCGCGTCGATGACGTCAACGCCGGTGAGCTGATCCTAGAGATAAAAAAGAAAGTGTCAGTCTCGTATGGGCATTCAGTCGGCGGAATGTGGTAAATGGGAAATACGTACCAGCCACTTTTGCGCCGCGAGCGCCACTAACCCCGTGCCGTTCGCGGCGTACACGAACGTGGCGAGGTAGCAAAGCCCGGTGATTATTGTTCGCACCGTGATTGTGATTTGCCTGGCTTGGTATGACTCCGGGACTGGTTTCCCATCGAAAGAACCCACCACGGTTTGGGTGAACCCCCACAGCACGAACGCGATGGCGAGCCCGGTGGCCCCACCGGTAAACGCCTGCGCCGGCGTCAGCTTTTTCGTTTTCCTCAGCTGCTCCGCGTCCCTCAGCTCCCTCTCCGCCTTGGGCAACGTGTTCGCCACTCGGAACTCCTTCGCCCGATTCCCGCGTTTCTTCACCACGCGCAGGAAATACCACCCGCAGAAAACCGTGAACACGAACCCGAACGCGTTTTGCAACGGCGTGGCTTCGTCATCCGGCACGCCGATGCCTTGGTACCCTTCCATGGCGATTGACGCGGTGGCGTACGCCGCGTTCGCTACGACCGCCATGGAGAGCGAGGCAAACGCAACCGCGGGGCTCCGCGTGTCTCCCTCACGTTTCGCCACGGTGTGTGGTACTTCGAACCCGAACCCGAACCCGAACTCCGTGTGCACCGAGGCGGACACGACAGGGAGGTCGCGGTGCGATGCGGGCGAGGGCGCCGCCGCGCACCGCGACGTTTTCGAACACGCCGCGTGACTGCGAAGCCGCGTGTGTCTGCCTAAGACCCGCGGTACACACACAACGGCCGGGGAGGAAGTCGCCGGAACGCGTCGCACGGCGGGCGCGCGAAGCGCGACACGCGCGAGCGTGGCCATCGCCATCGCACCCGATACCTGCGCGAGAGGATGTGACGTGCTGAAAAAATTGGCGCTTGCTTTTGGGGACGACACCACAAAAGTAAGTGACCATTACATCATTTATTCTTCGCGTCGCCGGCCTCGTTCTTTTCGAACCTCGTCACCAGCGCTTGCACGACTTCCCGGAACTTGCCCTCCGCCACCACCCCGTCGTCGAAGATGAACTCCTCTATCCTTACTGATTGTGTCACGGTATCCACGTGGCGTTCTTTTCTGCAGTCGCTTCGCATCACGAAAATAGTCGCCGCGTCGTCGAATCTTTTCAAAACCAGTTTCACCGCGAGGCCTTTTTTTGTAACAATCGCCGCCTTCGCGCCAGGGTTCGGTTTCGTGAACAGCACCACTCCGTTCTCCACGTACGTCGTGATGTACTGAAACGCTAAGTTCAGAAGCACGTAACCCACGACGCACGTGAATAAAAACTCCCTGCTCTCGGGGTACGGCGCTGGGTAAAACTGCGCGGCGCAAGCGAGGCCAACCGCGAACAAACCCAGCACGATTTTCAAGTCACTCACCACGTGTTTTTCGTCGTACCCCATGTCCAGCACGGTCTGTGAGAAGCGGGTTTGGCGAGATGTCAGTGGAACGCGTGAGGCGCGGTTGCGGTTGCCGTTGCATCCGCCGTGACTTCGTCGTGGGAGGTGACCCGTCAAACGGGTTGAGCACGGCGGAACTGCCGAGGCGATCGTGCGGTGGAAAAAACATTAGATGTGAATCTGCAAACACGCACCGCCACCGCGGTCTCGTCTAACACGCGCTTGATCTGTGCCATGTCCCCCAAGTTCAATATCTTCAAAGGCTCAACTTCTTCATCGCCCCTCACTGGCTTCGCTGGCTGCCCTGGCTTGGTACCCGCCATGGCACGCGTGCCGAGGTGTGAGGCGATGTCGATCAGCACGCGGCTCGAAGCGGTTTTGGGAACGCGATTTCGACAAAAAATCACAAAATCGGCACCCACCAAAACGACATCATTCAGTCTCGCGCGCGATGGCGTCTGCTCCCGCGCCTGGGGAGCCCGTTCCCTTGGCCACGCGCGCGTACTGGGACGACTGGTACGCCTCGAAGCTGCTCTCGCAGAAAGTCGCGGGTACCTGACTGGATAGGTTTAGTTCACAACTTGAAGTAGAAAATAGTAATACACTTGACTTGATATTAATACGTTTGCAGAATCACTGCGTGTGATCACGCGTCAGGCGCCCCCCAGTAAACACCGCTCACGCCAGCCCCACGAACTGCTCGCTGTACCTCCACAGCGTTTTGGCTTCCGCGTCGTTCGTCGCCTCCGTTGACACTGACGAAACCTCAAACCGGTGTCCCGTTTTCCCCTCACCCGGCGCGATGCCGTTGTTGTAGTACAACCCCGTTTTCCCCTCCAGGTCACTCGACGTGGCCATGTAAACCAAGCAGTCCCCTCCCCCGTCCACGGTTTCCGCGACGTGGAAGATGTCGTTCGTGGCGAAATCAAACAGCTTCACGAAAAGCGGGTTTTGGTACCGGAAAAAACCTGGCCCGATAAAACCGAAAGTGTCAGTCTCGTATGGGCAATCGCAGAGGCGGAACGTGGTGATTGGGAAATACGTACCGGTGCGCGTGATTAATCCGGGGCCGAACGCGTTGACCGTTATTTGCGAATTTGTTTCTTGAAGACGGTTTCGCAACTCCTTCGCGAACAACACGTTACAAAGCTTCGAGTCCTTGTACGCCTTGTCCGCGTTGTACTCGCTTCCGTCGATCATCTGGAAGTTTTGCCCGTCCGCCGCGAAACCGGATAAATCGCCAAGACCCGCCCCGAGCCCGACGTTGCCCCCGGGGGACGATGGGTCGTGCACCTCGCTCGCGGTGATCACGACTCGCGGGGCTATGATTGTGCAACAAAAGTGGTTAACGTTCTGTATATCGCGATGTATGGACAACAGTCACCAGCTTCGGTAAAGCAGCGTGCCGCCTGATTTGGGAAAGGGAACACGTACCGACGTCGTCGGGGCCCGTGCCGACCGCCGATGCCAGGCGCGGGAGCATCAGGTTTGTTAAAAGGAAGTGCCCTAGGTGATTGGTGCCTACTGTGATTTCCAGGCCGTCGCTGGTGCGCCGGATGACATCGTCGCCGCTGTACTGCACACCAGCGTTGAGAACAAGCACGTCGACCGGTTTTTCGCCTTCGCTCGACGCCGCGAACTTTCGGATGGACGCGAAATCGGCGAGGTCGCACTCCACGGGAATGAGCTGCCCCGGTCTTACGGTAATACCGCGCTCGCCCACCGCGGCTTCGATACGGCCCGCGGCATCAACCGCCTTCGCCTCGGTGCGGCACGCCAGCACCACGTCGAACCCCAACGCGCAGAGCTTACACGCGGCGTCGAAGCCGATACCGCTGTTGGGGCCGGTGATTAACACGCGTTTTGTGGGACGACGTTCGGGGGGGGTTTGAGCCGCATCGAGTGCGCCAGAGTCCTGCGCCTGGAGAACGGGCTCCGCGCGCGCCGCTCGGGGAAGCACCACGGCGGTCAGCGCGACGAGCGTTTTGAGAACAGCGGTGCGGCGCGGCAAAGGCGCGGAAGCAGCGTCCGCATCTGCACGTTTCGGAGCCTGGGCGCGAGCGTGGACAGCGCGACGCGCGCGCCCGCCGCGGCCGACCGAGGTCATCGGAGCCAAGCGAGGCGTCGCGAAAGCGCGAAGCGCCGTGGATGATCCCATGAGCGTCGCGGGCGTGGGGTCACGCGCGGCGCAGGTTGTGGGGATAGCCAGCGGGTGGGCGCATGTCAACCGTGCCACTCAGGCGGTTATTTTCATTGGTCGCAGTTTTCACGTCGATCTTTTCGGATCTTTTCGGATTTTCAAGGTTGGATTCGTCCGCCGTTCCGGAGCGCACACGCATCCGTTTGCGCCGCGGACGCTGGGTGATCCTAACCCACGAGTGTAGCGTTCATCTCTGCGTTTTTGGGCGCCACCGGTCGTGCGGAAGGTGCCATGCATGTCGTCGAGCGGCACGACCCAATCGAAAACTAAATGAGCGTTTTCGGTGGTTTTCGTTTTGCAAAAATGAGAAAAAAAAATGACGTGTCGCTCCCAGATGACTCCACTGGGTCCGTCACACCTCCAAGCGCGCCGGCTTGCCCGATGAGAGCCTTCGGTTTCCGCGTCCACACCGGTGTTCCCCTGACCAACCGCCCAAAAATGGGCGCTGGTTCGTCCCGCGGCGCCGTCGTCACGCGCGCGTCGTCTTCCGTCCCCGAGGGCTTGTCCGATGGGTGCACCGGCGCTCCGGTTCCAGCAGGCGCAAAGTTGCCAATCGTGTGCGGCGAAGACGTCATGTCCCCTAAAAAGCACGGCACCACGGACACCGCCGTGCAGGAGAACCTGCGCTGGGGGTGCGAGTGGAAAACCGCGGACAAGATCTGCTCGTTCAACCGTCACTACGTGCGTGCCAGCGCCCCGAGTCAGCTCCAGAGTTGTTCTCGCACGACCTTTTCCGGAACGTGTTTTAAAGAAAGGTTTTTTTCCAGAAAGTGTCTGGAGACCCGTCTTGTGTTGTTCCTTTCCCTGCCTGACGCCCCACAATTTCCCCCATGTCACCCGCCTCCAAAAAAAACAACACAGGCCGAGTTCGCCGGGTACTGGGCCACCACGGATTTCCTCGCCCAGGTGGACATGGCAAACGAAACGACGTATTACGACTCCGTGTCCGGCAAACCGCTGTTTGTGGCGCCGCGCGGGCGCACCATGGTACGTCTTTGTGTATTTCCCAATAACCACGTTCCGCCTGCCTGATTGCCCATACTCGTACCAGAAGGGACGGTTATTACCTCTGCCCATACAAGACTCCCTGACTGTTTACTCACACACATTACGACCGACTGACATTTCTTTTTTATCCCGCAGGATGCGTTTCTGAAAGAATCCAAATCCCACGGCTGGCCGTCGTTCCGGGACGAAGAAGTTCTTTGGGAGAACGTCCGGTGTTTGAAAAACGGCGAGGCGGTTTCCCTGGCGGGCACACACCTCGGACACAACCTTCCCGACAGATCCGGAAACAGGTACTGCATCAACCTCGTGAGCGTCGCGGCGCAGCCGCCGAAGTGAAAGACAAGAGGCGTGACGCTGTGACTGTAGTACGCAGGTGTGACTACATGTAGAGGCAATACCGTCTAGAAACTTACTTCCTCTAGTGTGACTGAGATATGATCATCTCTCAAGAGACCAGCAAGGGCTATTAATGCCCTTGAAGAGACGATAGATGTAAGCGTTTACATAAGCTTCAAATGTCAGACTACCTAAGTCCGATACATACGTGTAAGCTTTTACTTGACGCTTTACAACGAACTACCGGTCGTACCCGTCTCCTGTGAACCCCTCGCCCCGGAACCCCACCCCCCCCCGCTGCAGCGTCTCCAACACGAACGGCCGCAGCGCTTCCAGCAACGCCCGTGGGGATTCCTCGTGCGGCAGGTGCCCGCACCTGGGCAGAATCTTCAGCGCGCACCGCCGCAGCTCAGCCGCAATCGCGATGGCGCCCTTCGGCGGCGCCACCACGTCATCCGCCCCGGTGACCATCAGCGTCGGTGTGTCTGCGAGTGGGAAGGAAAAGGGTCAGTCGCGAGTGTGGAGTATGTGGGTGTACGGTATGGGGGATTGGGGTCCGAGTAATAGGGCCGAACAGTGCACTTGTGATGTATGTAGTAGTTGCAGTAGTACTGCATACATCACGAGTACTGGCAATGCTACACACGGCACGAGTAGTGCACTCGACCAGGGGCGGTAAACCATGTGCCTGGATTTGGGAAAGCCGCAATACGTACCCGCCAGCGCCTGCAGAGCCACGGAGACGTCCCGCTGGTTCATTTTCTGCCTTGTCCGCGCCGCTTCCATCAACGCCTCGGTCCACCCCTGCACGCACAGGGGTTTCTGGTAAAGCGCCAGCGTGCTTCTTGTGAGTTTGGATCGGTCGAACCAGGCTCGGCGGTTCGCGACTTCGCCGATTTCGGTTCGCAGTAACGGCCGCAGCATCTTCGCCCCGAGCTTGGTGTTCAAAAGCAACCGCACGGGCGCGGGAACCGCGGCGTCCAGGCGGAGGTCAGCGGCTAACAGGGAAAGACCGGCGACGCGAACGTTGGGTCTGGTTCGCTTTTCAAGAGACGACGCACTGGCGGCGTCCAGGGAACCGTTTCCCCGACCCTTACCACTGGAAGCCCCTGACCCAAACGCCTCACCCCGGACCACCGTGCTTTCCGGCGACCACGGCGTCATCGCCTCCGCCTCCGCCGCCGCGCGCATGGCGACCAAACACCCTGGTACGATTAACGCCGAAAGTGTCAGTCGGTCGGGACACTTGTATGAGGGATTGGCATGAGTAAACAGTCAGGGTAACAGGCCGAGGGAATAGTCCCTTCTGGTGCGAGTATGGGCAATCAGGCAGGCGGTGTGTGTTCAGTGGGAAAGTTCCGTACCATCCGCGTGTCCCGCGAACAAAACCCGCGTTACCCCCAAAAACGAACACAGCTCGATTACGATTTTCGCCTTTGATTGTGAACGAAAAGTGGTTAACGTCTCGTGTATCGCGATGTATTGGACGATGTATGGACAGCAGTCACCATAATCGGTCGGAACAGTCAGGGCAGAGGTAAGACATCCCTTCGCAGGACGAGTATATCGCGATGTATGGACAACAGTCACCAGCTTCGGTAAAACAGTGTGTTCCCCGGATTTGGGAAAGCCCCGTCCGGCCGTACCTGCTCCACGACGTCGTACGGGGATTGGTCATCGGAAAACTCCCCGCGCTTGGGCCGCGCGCTGTACCCGAAACCCGGGCGGTCCACGCAGATGCACCGCACCCCGAGCGTGCGCGACAGCGAGGGGGCTATTTTCCGCCACGAAAACGCACCAGCGCCGAACCCGTGAATGAAAACCACCGCCGCGTCCGGGGGAAAGAAACCGCCCCTGGAGGGTTCTCCCGGTCGGTACCTGTTTTCGCCGAAACCAAACGCGTTTTCGTTTTCGTTTTCGTCGCCGTTGTCGTTTCGCTCGGTCTCGGTAAAGGAATCCTTGTAGTGCACCCGGACGTTTCGAATCACCGCGAACTTACTGTCGCGGTCGATCAACCGCTCCGCGGGTACGTCGGTGTCGAAATCGAACCCGGCGTTGGGTTGCCAAGACGGATTCCGGGTCCCTACGCTGTTCCGGTCAGAACTCACCCGCGCTGCTTCGTCGCTGTTGCTGTGAACCCCCCCGGCGTCGCTTTCGAACCCCACGCCGTCGAACCCCCTCAGCGCGCCGTTTTCCTGGCACGATAAAAAAAAGTAACGCGTCAGTCGGGGTATGCGCAATCAGTCGTCTCTCAACGCGAGAAAGTGGGAAAGTTCCGTACCGAAAACCGAAACCCCAAGACCCCCGCGCGCGTCGCGGCTTGGCGCTTTAGCGTTTTCCGCGCGTGCACCCTCATGGACACCGCGACCAAGACGTGCGCCAGGCACCCTAAAATAGTAATGGCGAACATCAAAGGCGCTATTGTTTTGTCAACCTCGTCCTCGGCGTACTGGAAATAAACCGCTTTCAAAGACGCGTGGACGCCGCACACCAAAAGAAGCGCGCTTGATACGAAGAGGTACGGGAAGTACAGACTTTCCCGTGTGCTCGCGGCGTGCGATGCTAACGCCAGGAACGTCCGCACCCACGAACTCCACACCAAGTCGTTCAACGTGTGGTTGAACCGGTACGCGAACGTGCTTTGCGGCTTCAAGATGTGGAACTCGGGTGCCAGGAACGAGTACACAAGAATCAAAGACCCGGTGTCCGCCACGCACACCGCCATCGTCGCCGCGCTCGCGATTAGGGACGCGGTGCACACGGTGAAAAAGAAGCAAAACGCGCCGCACCGCTCGCACCCCGACCCGGGGCACAAACCGTGTCCTCGTGGATCCAGCAGGGGCACCAACCGGTCATCTTCTATTTCATCAGCCTCGCCGTTGGAAGCCGCGAACGAGCCATTCGTGGTGTCGTCTATGGTTTGCAAAAGAGGCGCCACGTGCGTTTCCCGTTCGTACCCGTCCGCCACACGGAACTCGGGGGGGGTGGGGGGGGTACGCGTGCCGTGACTCATGCACGCACCGCGCGCCCCAGTGAAACCGAACGCGCGACGGAACAAGCCCTTTGGGTGCCCGTGTGTGGCACCCCTGGAGATGGGGCCACGACAAAATATCGTCGCTTTCCGCGTTTTCGGACACGACCCGCACAAAATTCGCAGCACAGAAATCTGCTGCAGCTTTTTGGCCCGCGGCTTTTGATGACCGGGTTCCGATCGGTTCAACAGACACCGATCTTCGCTTCCCGCCACACTGGACGGCACGTTTTTTGTGCGCACGTGCTCCGCGCGTATCGGTCGGTGCGGCCTGTCGATTTCACGGCTTTTGTTTGCGTCAATACGCGACGTGCGCCCGCTCGACGTAGAGGCAACATGAGCTCCACTCGGTTTCCCTCGCGTGTTCGTTTTTTCACGCTCCTGGTGATCCTGCTCGCGATCGTTCGCCACGCGTACGCCGCGGCGGATTACTACAAAACCCTGGGCTTGACACGCAGTGCGAGCGATGACCAGATCAAACGCGCGTACCGCAAGCTCGCGCTGAAGTACCACCCTGATAAGAACCAGGGGGACGAAAAGGCGGCGAGCCAGTTTGCGGAGCTCGGGAACGCGTACGGCGTGCTTTCGGATGTTGAAAAGCGGCGCGTGTACGACCGGCACGGCGAGGAGGGGGTGAAGCAACACGAGCAGCAGTCGGGTGGCGGGGGCGGTGGGGGTTTCGGGGGTAACGACATTTTTTCCCAGTTCTTCGGAGGCGGTTTCGGAGGCGGTTTCGGTGGGCAACAACAAGAACCCGAAACGCCGAAAGGCGACTCGCTCGTGATGGACCTGGAGGTGAGCATTGCAGATTTGTATTTAGGGAAGGTGTTGCGCGTGGCTCGGGATAAAAACGTAATCGTCCCCGCGAAAGGCAAGCGCAAGTGCAACTGCAAGCAACGCATGGTCACGAAGCAAATTGGGCCTGGGATGTTCCAGCAGTACGCCAAGGAAGAGTGCGAGGAGTGTCCCAACGTGAAGCTGCAACGGGAAAGCGGGACCTTGCAAGTGGAAATCGATGCCGGCGCGCCCGACGGACACGAGCTTTTGTTTTTCGAGGAAGGCGAACCTGTCGTGGACGGCGAACCGGGTGATCTGCGCATGCGCATCAAAACCAGCGCGGATGCGACCTTCACCAGAATAGGCGACGACCTGTTAATGACCAAGCGCATCACCCTGGTGCACGCCCTTGTCGGGTTTGACTTGGACTGGAAGCACTTCGACGGGCACGTCGTGAAGCTTAAACGCGACGGCGTGACGATTCCCGGGTGGGTGGAAACCGTGGAAAACGAGGGCATGCCCAAACACAACAAACACAAGCAGTTCGGCAACCTGGTCGTTACGTACCAGGTGGACTTCCCAAAATCCCTGACCGACCAAACCAAAGCCGAGGTCACGAAACTCTTCGCGGGGAGCTTTTGAGGGTGCTGCGACTTTTGTGTCAACTTTTAAGTGAATCCTGATCTGCTTTTTGGCGCGCGAAGCGGCGGCGGCTAGGACAGCGCTTCAATATTCTTTATCATTCATTAAATCAGAAATAACGTGCCCGTGGCTTTACCGGTACCGGTACTCATCGGATATCTCGTCTCGTCTTATCTCCCCATAACGCCCGTTACGCTTCCAGGATGAGCTTCACGGCGTTGAAATCCACCTGCGCGGGGGTCGAGTTCATTTTCTTTTCCTGGCACGATAAAAAAGAAAGTGTCAGTCTCTCGTAACGTGTGTGAGTAAACAGTCAGGGTAACGGGCAGAGGTAATGGTCCCTTCTGGTACGAGTATGGGTATTCAGTCAGCGGAATGTGTTGGGTGGGAAACGCGTACCTTCGGGTTGTACTTTTGTTCGCCGAGCGCCACGCTGGTTTGCACATCTGCGGTGGCTTTGATCGGCCCCAATTCCTTGGTGAACTTCTTGCACACGGAGAACCCGTTGGAGTTCGCTGGGGACGAGTACCCACTGGTGGTTAAAATCTTGAAACCGAAATACGGCACGTTGTTGTCGTAGTCGTACACGCCGTTGCACTTGATCGCGAGGGAATCGAGCTCGAACGTTTTACTGTACTTCACCTCCTTGCCCGCGGTGTTGACTTCGATTTGGCCGTTGAACCACGTCTCCGTGATCCCCCAGTTGAAATTCGGTTCGTACTTGAACTCGTACCCGTTGCTATCACCAACAGGCGCCACGGACGCGTCCGTGCCGAGAGTGACGCGGATGGACGGGGCCATCGGGATGCGGATGTCCAGGTGCTGTTTTGGGAAAAAATGGATAATAAAGTCAGGCTCGAACGCTAAGGAAAAATTCGACAAATTCACGGGGTACGATCCCCCGGGTGTGGTCCGTGGTTCGGTGCACCTAACAACACGTACCTTACGCAGCTCGATGGCCAAGGTGGGGTTGCCCCCGAAACGGACGACCTGCGGGTGGCACGGGATGGCGGGACGAGGTCGGTCAGGACGCCGCGTTCGACTTTCTTTCTTGAGGGGGTTCAATAATTCAGGGGCGGTTTCGCGTTCGAAGCTTCGAACGCATAGCTGTTTTGCCAACCCACCTTGTCCATCTTTTCCTTGCCCGCCGCGAACAGGTCTTGGACCTTGTCCAGGGCCGCATCCTTAGCCGCGCCGAGGCCGCCTTCGTCGTCGTCGCCGCTGAAGCTCATGGTATTTGTTGGGGGGGGGGGTGTGGCACGGCGCTTGCAGAGTGGGGGGGGTGCGTTCAACAAATCCGCGTTGCCACTTTCACTGGGAGCCGGGGAAAATGATTCTCTGAAAAAAAAGGGACAGACACTCGATGTGGGCCGGCGTGGGGACGCGGCTCCGAACCTGATGACCCGAGAGTCTTCTCATCAGTTCCCGGCGCGCGCCGCACCCGACGCGCCCATAGCGTGTGTCGCGTCCGAGAAAACGCGGAGGCGAGATGGCCATCATGGACGATAAACAAAGTGCGTGCTCGCGGTCGCGTCCCCACCCATCCCCAAAACCCGGCACCCCAACGGCTGGCATGAATGGAATGAGGGTTCGTCGAGACGACCGTCGTCGCTACGCTCCCGATGTCCTCCCAACTCCTTCCCACGAACCTGGGGCCGATTTCCTATGCACTGTTTCCAGCCCCTGTTCTGCCGTGCATCACACACTTCTTAACTCACCCGCTTCGTCCCTACCTGCGCACCCATCTTCCACACACAGAGATCGGCATCGGGTTAACCAGTTTCGGGGTGCTGTTCACGTTACTCGGGGTGATGCTTTTCTTCGACCGCGGTTTGCTTTCCATGGGGAACGTTTTGTTTCTTTCCGGTGTCACGACGACGATTGGCCCGCGGCGGACGTATAAATTTTTCAAAAGAAACAGCAAAGGAACCGCCGCGTTCATGGGCGGCGTGTCCCTGGTGTTCGTGGGGTGGCCTTTTTTCGGGATGCTCGTGGAGGGGTACGGTTTTCTGGTGCTGTTTTCGTCCTTCTTCCCAACCGTGTTGCTGTTTCTGAAACGCCTGCCCGTAATAGGCACGTTCTTGTCCCTGCCAGGCGTCAAGAACGTGGTCACGACTTTGATAGGAAGAACGCAGACCTTGCCGGTGTAGATAGGGGGAGGATAATGGAAATGGGTGTCATCTACGTATTAAACTAATTCGTCCCGGAAATATCAAGGCACAATTTCAACTCTACAAAGGTCGCACACCGCCGCGGTCATCGCGTTCGCGTTTCCAACATCCAGCCACACCTTATTCCCCCCGCCCGCGACTCCCCCGCAGCAGCTCATGACACAAGACCCGGGTGCGGTCATGGTACCTACCATGAACTCGGGGTTCTTATCGCACTCGCCCGCCGCGGCCCACCCTGTGCACTGCGCCGCGTTTTCGCCGTCGTCCGCGCAGCGCGCAGCGTGGTGCTTTGGGTTGTGGAACGGACGTTCGTGGATCCACTTCGTGGCGGTCCACTTCGTGCCTGTAATCACGGGGCACCCCGCGTGCAACGCGTTGTCTTCGAACTCGCCTTTCAGGTTCAAATCGTAAAACAGCAAAGCGTCGCCTTTTTTCGGCTTCACCGCCGGGCCTCTTGAAGCGCACGCCGACCAAGTACCTGGGTTTCCTATTCCTATATTATAGTCCTCATCATCACCTCCTCCTCCTTCGTTTCCTCCGGTCACGTCCGCGGTGCCACTCCACCTCGCGTTTGGGTGCGGGAACACCGTCTCGCCGCCCTCCTCGACGTCGTTTAGGTACATCAGGATCGTGGCGAGGCGCTGCTTTCCGTTTTCGAATTCGATTTTTTTCTGCACTTCATCGCCGAACGCGTCATGGTGGTCCATGTACTGCTGGCCGTGTGTGTACCGCAGCACGTGCAGCTGTTCCTGGTGCGCCACGGGGATCATGGCCCAGTCCGCACACCGCTTTTCTATGTTTTCCACGGTTTCATCAAACGCGATCGGGAGAAACGCGCCGTAACTGGTGCGTATTTTGTCGAACGTCCTCTCGCCAGTTTTCGAATCGATAACCCCCGAGGCTTCCATCAGCGGCTCAGCAGTCGCGATGAGATGGTCACACTCTTCCTCGGTCATGAAGCCGTGCCACACGTACGCCCGCGGGGAGGTGGCGATTTGTTCGATCCACGAACTCCGTTTACCCGCCTCGCCGTCGCCATCCACGTTCATCAGACTGCCGCCCGATGAATCCACGGGGCGCTCGACTTCCCCGAGCCACCCGATGAGGCGCGAGTCCTCCTCGCTTCTCGCGGCAGGCGCGAGAAGCGCGAGGGATGCGAACACCAAAACGGCGAGCCGCGAGGCTCGCATCGAGGACGCCGTACCGCGCGTCACGCACGTGCCTTGAACACTGTGCTCGTGTGGTGGTTGGAAAAACTGTCACCTCAAGATAAAAGAAAAACAACGACGCAACGCACATTCTCGGAAGCCTCGAGGCACAACGACGCGCACGACGCGGACACAAAACCATCCACTCTTCCAACGCAATGTCCGGTAAGAAAGCTCGCGCGCGAAAGCAAAAGAGCGAGCGCCGCGATGCTAACGCGGCCAACACGGCTAACGCGGGCGAAGCCATCCCCGGCCTTCTCCAACGACATCGTTGTCACTCACGTTCTCAGATCTGAGTATTTCGACGATCCCGCAGACCTCGCACGGCTCCCAGCGGTGAGCCGCGCGATGCGCAACGCGGTGACAGGAACGGGGCTTCGGTTTGAGGAGCTTGGCGAAATTAGTGCCGTGAACCTCGGATGTTTAAGCGCGCTGCAGCGCCTGCAACGGGGAGGTCGCCTGTCGCGTCAAGAATACCTTTGTTACGCAGCGGCGAGGAGTGGACAGCTCGAAGAGTTGAAGGCGTTGCGCGAGAACGGCTGCCCGTGGCACGAGATGACGTGCATGGGTGCGGCGATGGGCGGACACCTCGATGTGCTGCAGTGGGCCCGCGCGAACAGCGGCCCGTGGAATGAGAAGACGTGTGAGGGGGCGGCAAGGGGCGGGCAACTCGAGGTGCTGCAGTGGTTGCGCGCGAACGGGTGCCCGTGGGACGCAGCCACGTGTACAGAGGCGGCAGGTGGCGGGTACCTCGATGTGCTACTGTGGGCGCGCGCGAACGGCTGCCCGTGTGACGAGAAGGAGCTGTGCGTCGCCGCTGAAAAGGGCCACGAGGTGATGGTGCGGGCGCTGATCGATTTGGGTGCGGTCGTCAACAAGGCGATGGATACCGGCGCGACGCCGCTGTATGTCGCTGCTCAAAACGGCCACGAGGCGATAGTGCGGACGCTGTTCGAGTTGGGTGCGGACGTCAACAAGGCAAGGGATGACGTCGAGACGCCGCTGTACATCGCCGCTCAAAAGGGCCACGAGGCGGTGGTGCGGGCGCTGATCGAGTCGGGCGCCGACGTCAACAAGGCAGGGGATGACGGCGTGACGCCGCTGCTCATCGCCACTCATCAGGGCCACGATATGGTAGTGCGGGCGCTGATGGAGTTGGGCGCGGACGTCAACAAGGCGACGGATGACGGCGTGACGGCGCTGTCCATAGCCGTTCGAGAGGGCCACACGGCGATCGTTCAGATTCTCAGGGATGCCGTATTGGTCCAGATGCAGCATTTGTCTTTGTAAGTACCAGGAAATACGTTTTTGAATCTGACGT
>Ga0115004_10000203_pt1 | contig 41173 bp, 42 predicted proteins | sample ArcticOcean_MG_C_10_FD_88737 | JGI IMG/M metagenome (GOLD analysis project Ga0115004, IMG submission 88737) | Marine microbial communities from western Arctic Ocean - ArcticOcean_MG_CB11_90 | ecosystem: Environmental > Aquatic > Marine > Oceanic | place: Arctic Ocean: Canada Basin | collected... | reverse complement strand
TAGCCCCATTTGTCTTTGCTTGGACTGACGTAGGTGTGAGTGTAGCTAGGGAAACAAATGGCTTTTTAGGTCTGTTTAAGACTCTTAAATGGGACACTGTCCAAGGCTTCGTTATCTTACCAGAAATCAGGCAGACTGCCTTAGCCATCGTGGGATTCTACTTTGGTTCATCACAAATTAAATGAATGAATTTCTTCAAGTTATATCATCACTAACCCCTGTATTAATTGGAATTATTACTCTTATAATTGTATTAGCTAGAATGCATTACAATCTTGACTCTCTTTCGGAGAAAGTAAAAGTTCTTTTTGATTTCCACAATAAACCAAAAAAATAAAACTATGCCATACGGAAAAGGAACATACGGCGACAAAGTAGGTCGCCCACCTAAAAAGAAGAAAGTAGTTCGCTCTTTAAAACCTAAGAAATAATGAGGAAAGAACATAAGAGCAAGACTGGTGGACTGACAAAGAAGGGACGTGCTTACTTTAAACGTAAGGACGGTTCTAATTTGAAAGCCCCAGTTACAGGGAAAGTGAAGCGTGGCTCAAAAGCAGCCAAGCGTCGCCGTTCTTTCTGTGCTCGTATGTCTGGAGTCAAAGGTCCAATGAAGGACAAGAAAGGAAAACCAACACGGAAAGCATTAGCTCTTCGTAAATGGAAATGTTAAATTATGGCTAATTACGAACTTGGACTTACAGCTTCAGAAATTGATATTGCTTTGCAAAAAGCACACAGCCCCACCACATCTATAACAAATTCCACGACAAGTGATCCTTCATTAGTTACAAGCGGTGCTGTTAAGGCGGCATTGGATAACCAAGTTGTGGTTACAGAAGATTCTAGTGCTGGAATTACTGACACGGATGCTGCTGTCCCAACTAGTGCTGCTGTTTTAGATGCTAATCAATTTAGTCTTAAATCTGGATACACTACGCTGCACTCGTCTTTTCAGGGCGGAAGTTACGCTAGTGTTACTAAGACGGGCGTTGCACCCTCAAGTGGTTTTTTAGTGATTCAATATTCAATGGCTGGTATTCCATTTTCTACTGCTAGCACTGTTTCAGTTGGAGGACAAAGCTTTAACATGAATAATTATCAACTAACTCGACAAACGATTGGTTATATTTACGATACTATAACTGGCGTATTTACGTTACCCATAGCCTATAACGAAACTTATTATGTTCAATCAGTGCGGTCAACTGATGTTTTTACCGTCTATTTTAAATCCTTTCGAACAGCATAACTATGGCAAATTATATACTACAAAACACAGCAGCAGAGATTGATACAGCTATTGGCAATGCATCGAACCCTGATGCAGCCCCCACACCTAACAGTCAAAACATGGTGTTTAGTGGAGGTGTGTATTCCCACGTTAACACGGAACTTGGTCCTTTTAAGGGTAAAACTTTAACTACTGCAGCTACGGGCATAGCTGCTACTGACAATGACACCAGCGTTCCAACTTGTGCGGCTGTTAATGCTGCCCTCAGTAGTGCTGTTAGCTCTGCTACTTTTTCAATAAATGACAATGAAACTTGGACAGCATACAATACGGCTAGTCTTGGGGGTTTTACTAAGGTTACAGATTCCAATAGCATAAGCAGTGTGAGTAGCGGAGTGATCACTTTGGGGGCGGGAGTATATTTACTAAGTTTTACTGGTGACCTCGCTTTTCAGGGTAATGGAGCGGTTAATATTTCTCTTGTGGCATCGGGCTCTTTTAACAATACCCATAGCTCTGGCTCTACTATTTCTCCTATATCGTTATCAGGATACGCTCATTCTAGCTACAAACCTTATGCGGGCACAGCTACTGTAGCTTATGAAGGAGCAACAACTTTGCAGGCGATAGGCAACGCTTACTATTACAATAAGAAGATAAAGCTCAAAAACCTTATATTAAGCGTTGTCAAGCTTCTTTAGCGGTAAGTTTTACCGTGAAATTTAATGCGCTGGCTCATAGAGCCTAGTTACAAGTCCTTGTTTCTTATGATACTCGAAACCAGTCATTGCTTGCTGGCTACCGATAAATCCTTTTGTTGCGTGCCAAGCGTCTGTTGCTGACAGGGCAGGTAGATACTCTACCAATAGCCCGTGGTTCTCTACCCATCCACCATTCTGGTCGGAGGTTACAAGGCTCTTGCCGTTACGGGCATTCTTGTGGTGTATGTGACCCATCTTTAAGTGTCGCCACTTAGTATTACCCCAGAGCTTAGCAAACTCAGTTGAGATAATGCCTTGCCACTTGGTCATGGCTACAGAGTCTCCGTGTGTCCAAACTAGTAAGTTGTCACCCCACACCATGTGCTTGCGGGATGAGCGTTGCATTACAACATTTACGCGGGGGCATTGTGAGTAAGCAGCTCTTAGAACCTGAGCTAGCCACACTTCGGAGTGCCAGCTATGGTTACCCTCTAGTATGACTACGGTAACTTCCTTAGCTACTTCAGAAGCCATAGACACTACATCGTAGCAAGCTGTGACAGCTTTCTCTACAACCATGTGGTATCGGCTGTCTACGTCTAGAGCATTACCACTCATCTCAGTCTTGTTGCTTCTTGTGTCTGAGTGCAGCATGTCTCCGCCGAACGTTACGACGATGTGCTCTGGGTTGTTCATTCTACAGAGCAAAGCGTCTGCAGTGTTGTGAATACGTTTAACAGCGATCTCTGAGTCGTAGTTTTGGCTGTTAGTTTCTCCTGCTTCAGCATACATACCGATGTGAGCGTCAAAGCAACAGACCTCGGCTAACACATCTTTACGCTGTCTCTTGACTATAGGAGACTTGGCGATCTTTAGTTTACCCTTTGCACGGTCGCACAGAGCGTCAACGAAATCTGTCATTGCTTCTGCGTTTGGCAGCAGTCGTTTCCACTCACGCTGCACTTCGCCTTCTGGTCCGTATTGGACTGTGGTCTTAGCAAGAGTTAGATGCTCGGGGACTGCTGCTTTACTGAGCCACGGAGCTTCGCCCTTATGCTCTACTCGTTTTAAGGCTCGTCTAACGCTTGATTCGCTTGTGCCAACTTTACCAGCAACAACGGTTTTATCACCAAACTTTAGGAATAAATCTAGTATCTTTTGCTCTTTTTCTGTCAGCATAATTGGAAACACTAAACAAAAAAGCATGTGTGTCAACTTATCTTATAGTCTCTATAAGGTCGTCAAGAACCATGCTGGACAGTTCTTTCTTTTGCATCAGTCGCTTTAGTATAACTTCGTCAAGAGAGTTGTTAACAACGAGGTCAATGTATGTGCATTTGTTTTCTTGACCGATACGGTGAATCCTGTCTTGGCTTTGCAGCCTAGTCTCTAAGCTGTAGTTGTTAGAGTAATATACCATTGTGGATGCTCGGTGTAACGTTAGACCCTTAGCTGCAGCCGACGTTCCTATGAAGAACTGAGCTCTACCGCTTTGAAACTTTCGGATAGCTTCAGACCGATTGTTTAGGAGAGTGTCCCCGCTGTAAACAACAACGCTGTCTTGTCCGTATTTCTCGGTCAAGGCTTCATGGAGCTGTTTAACATTCTGCTTGTATGCACAGAAGATGACCAATGGTCCACTGGTTTCAGCAATCTGGAGCAACATCTTCACTCTATTATTCTTAAGCGAAATAGCCTCACCGTCATCAGTAACAACAAACCCTGTAAGAATTTGATGCAATTTAACCAACTGGGTGAGAGCCATTGTTGCCGTGACTATGTTTCCTGATTCGAATTCAATGATACATTCGTTCTTCATGCTTTGATACAATCGTTCTTGTTCTGGTTCCAACTCAACAGAAACTGTCGAGAACGTCTTTTCTGGAAGATCTAAACAATCCTTCTTCTCCAGCCTAAGACTAAAAGGTTCTAGTAGCCTTGTAAGCTCTTCTACGTTTTGGTAGCCTACAATCTTCTTAAAGGCACGCTGTCCCATTGTCATTGTAGTCTCTATAGCAAACTTGTGCTTGAACGCTGTATACGTGTTATATGGCAACGCTGTCTTGTTTAAGAATCTACACTGGCTGAACAGATCCAAGGGTCCTTGTGTGATTGGAGTGCCGTTTAGTATCCATCTTTTGTCACACATGTCAGCTAGCTTTAACACAGACTTTGTCTGTTGTGCTTTAGGATTCTTTATGCAAGTAGACTCATCAATAACAAACTGTTTGTTTCTATCTGACTCTAGAAAGTTTTCTACAAGCCCGTAACCATTTTTTGTTCTAAGTGCTTCTATGTTAATTAGTAAGAATCTATACTTAGCTTCACATCTTAGAAAGTGCTTTAGGTCACGTTTACGAGTCTTACTTGTAGGCATACCTCGCCAAGTGTATATCTCACAGTCTTCTACGGGGAAGTGTTTGGGTATCTCAAGAGCTTCCCAATTAAAATGTAACCCGTTAGGGGCTGCAATTAGTATGTCCTGAGAGTCGTTGTTCACAAGTATGTCTAACATGATCTTAGTCTTACCTGTGCCCATTTCGCAAAACAAAGCTCCGTAGGGTTTATCTACGAAGCGTTCTACTGCTGCTTTCTGGTGTTCAAATGGTTTTGTTTTATATATCATTTCTTTTAAATACTGAAATCTTAAAAAACCTTCTCCAATTATTGTAGGTGTTTGGGTGAATGTTAAGTAGCTCACAAGCTTCTACAACAGTCTTACCTTCGTTTCTATATTTGTGGATTTGTTTAATAACTAAGATCTTTGCGTTAGGTGTTAATGACTTGTCTAGAGAAGGAGATGCTTTGTTTAAAGCTTTTTCTATTTTATCATTCTTATCGACTTCTTCCGAAAGCCGACGCTCTGCCCACCGCATAAAGTTGCTTAAGCTTCCTGCGGCTGTTTCATATGTTTCTGGTTCCATAGCTATTCTTTAGTCTTTACGATGACTGTTACTTCTGTTGATTTGTCTGTTTGCTGGGAGTTGCATACTACGTTTTGGATATTAGTTTCCGCAGAGCCTCCGTGCTCATTAGCAAGGTCAAGCAGTTCGTTTAAGAGTTCTTCTAGTTTCATGGCATTTCGTAAAATCTTGAGGTTACGGGGTGATGCACGTAAAGATGCTTCTTTGCCCGAGTAACTGCAACATAAAAAACACGGTGCTCATTGTCAGGGTCTTTAGCAAATCCTTTACTTGTCATCTCTACCATGTCTGGCAGTATGACTACGTTGTCAGCTTCTCGACCTTTTACAGCATGTATAGTGTTTATCTCTACGTTCCCTCCGTTGGTCAGGGTTCCTTGTTCTTCTGCTTTCTTTAATATATCTCTGGCTGTGTCTGAGAGCTTAAACACTTTATCCCAAGAAACAGTGGTTCTTAGACCGTAGTTAGTGGACAGCTCGTGTTTATCAAACATATCTAAGTCGTGCATGGAATCCATGAGCTTTTTAGATCCACGAGCTACTGCTACTCCAGAGGGTAGATACTCTCTGTATAGCACTTTTAAGTCTTTGACATACAACTTGTAGCCCTGTCTTAGCTGCTCCCACAGTTGAATCATTCTGATTGTGTTAGCATTAAATAAGGAGCATTCTCCGCCTGAGACAAAGAGCTGACGCTGTCTTATTAGCAAGTTTTCAAAGTAAGGGAGGAATGCTCTGTTTCTGCAAAGAAGAAGCCAAGAACCTTTTGAGAAGTCTAGTTCTGATAACCCTTTGATTTTAGACACACAGCCATCTTCGTTGTCTGTAGTAATGGTGTAGTCTTGCTTCTGTGTAATCTTTTTGGCAACTCGCTCTGAGTATTCAAGTATCTTAGCAGGTAACCTGTAGCTCTTATTTAGAATGATTCTAGATCCTTCTCTATTGATTAATGACACGGGGTCACCACCTGAGAACTTGTAGATACTTTGTTTGTCGTCACCAGCTATGTAAAGTTGTTTTACGCTTTTGCTTAGATGGTCTACGACTTTCCACTGCAGTGGAGACAAGTCTTGTGCTTCGTCAACAAATAAGTAATCGAGGTCTAACTGCACATCCAACTCGATGAATTGTTCTAGTTGGTCTGTGAAGTCATACACATCGCTTTGATCTTTAAACTTTTTGTAGAACTTAGAAAACTCATTTAGCTCAGAGACAGAAACTACATTACTTGGGGTCTCAAGCAATATTTGCTTGGGGGACATTAACATGTTCCTCATGAGTCCGTTGTAATATAGAATCCTGTCTCCTATGCCTGTTGTGAAGTTGCCGCCATCTTTTTTAGAGACAGCTGCAGCTCCTGTGAATTTAAAAGAACTAAGCTTACTAAAAGCTTGGTAGTCCTTCCAATTCATTATTCTTTTACTTGGTATGCGTCGATAACAAAGGGCGTGCAGTGTGCTGAAGGCTTCAAACTCTTTAGCGTCGTAGTCTGGATATTTCTTTAAAGCCCTGTCAATAGCTTCTTGAGCACCTGCTTTGGTAAACGTAGTAAATCCAATTTTACGAGGACTAGTTTCTTTTAAGCATTCGCCTAAAAGATTCATAAGCGTAGTAGTCTTACCTGTGCCAGCACTGGCAACGTATATTTTAGTTTTATTCTTCATACTCTAAGATATCCTTTACCTTCTCCCAGTATTTCTCAGTGCTTTCTTTCTTCCATCCATTGGGTCCACCGTTGTGAATCCTTGCAATGTCTTGAGGAGTTACTGCTCTTCCAAGTCTTTCTGGTGTTGCGTAGCGGTGCATATACGAGTTGAAAATCATACGAGATTTTTCGTAGCTGTAAGCGTCGTCTATGTTCCAGTCTTCTTTTGCGTGTTCGGATGCATCTTGGATATAAGCTTTGGTTAATTGAAAACAACCGTGGGCTGTTCCGTTGTCACCTACTGCATTAATGTCTGCGTTGCTTTCGACTAGCATAATTGCCAGTATTAGTTGTGATGTTGTCATTAGTAGTTGTTCTGTTCTATTAAATCAGGATACGCTGTGATGTTATTAACATCTAGCATATTCTGGTGGATGCGCCAGCATCGAGTATTTACATTGTCTAACTGGACGCGGTCAGGTTCTGCTTTCAGAACTTTCTTTAAAACAGAAAGCACTTTGTTTGAAGGCATGTCCTTAAATCTTTGTTGTTCTAGATGGTCTCTTAGGTGTGACATACGGAACAAGTAGTTACCATCTGATCTTTTGATGGGTCCATTCTTTATGTGATGGGCTTCTTCTACGGCAGAGTCACAGAAACCTGAGACGAGTTCTACTAGCTGACCCACAGGTGTCATCTCAAAAGGAATGTCAATCTGTGTGCAATTCTTGAGCAAAAGGTTTTGTTGCTTAGTCCAGTCTTCTTGTTTGATTGGAGGGAACTTGTAAAGCAAACGCTCCATTACTTTTTGATTGAATAGATTAAAGTTATCAAACTCTGCAGTGCTAAGCTGTAGCTCTGTGTCATCTAAGGTTACATACCAAAGAGGTGGTTCGCTTTTGAGCTGGACTAGAGAGCGATTGTTGGGCATGAAGTCTTCGCCTCCAATGCCATACTTAGTTATGCCACACGCTTTTGCATCACAGAAGCGGCACAAGGGTTCTTGGGCGCACTGATACTTGTAGTCTTTCTTGCTGTAGGAAGCTATGATTGCTTCTACTTCTCTGTCGTTAAGAGGTTCTGAAAACATTCTGTTATACTTGTGTATAAGTTGTTTCCATTCGGTAGGGTTAGATTTCTTAAGATACACCGCTACGTTAGATAGCGTAATGTTTCTATTCTCGCTTGCTTGAGTTCTTTCACTAAATATATAGTTGAGACACGGGGGTCCTTCTGGGAATATCTCTGATGAACCGCTAGGGACTTCAAGGCTGTGAAACGCCTCAGAGGTCATACGATTGGCTTTAGCTGCGTCTATAAATTCTTGAGGGTCGAGAGCCTCGCCTTTGTTGTTAAAGGCATACTGGAGCGTAGGGTTGCCACTATAGGGCATGTTAAGCCAGTTACCATACTTGGAGTCGTCTTTACGATTGCCAATTTTTGGCTGTTTTGGATATATCTCAGAGACTCCTTGACCAAAGAATGCACTGAACGCTTTAAGCTTATCAATCATATCCTTGGCGGCTACGGCTTCGCTTAGAAACAAGTATACGTGTGCACCGCCAGACTTTGATCTGCAGACTATGAAAGGTAGCTTGTTGTCTGCTACCTTTTCGTTGAGTTTTTCTAGCGTGTCTTCTTTTTGGTATACATCTACGTCGAGTGCTCCCCAGAATACTGAGCTGTTTTCTTGGAGAGGTGTGCATCCTATGCGTTTTATACCTTGGATGTGCTCTTCCCACAGGCTTACGGTTACACCGCTCTTTACTAAGAAAGACTTGGAGTCGCATTTACCGTCTCTGTCTCTAAACTTGCCTGTTAGTTTTGTTTCTCCGTGAACGTTAGGGTTGCATTTATAAAGCTCCAAGAATTGGGTAGCTAGTTCTGTTAGTGTAGTCTGGTTGCTCATGTGGGGATAAAGGAGCCCAACCCCCATTGTGAGGGCTGGGCTGCAGTTTATTTAGAATATGTCTTCGTCAGTAGTCAAGGCTGGTACTTTTTCTTGCTTCGGGCTTTTTAGCAGAGGAGTATCTGCGGCTTTGCCTGAAGTAGTAGCAGCTAACTCAAGAAGATCTTCATCGGATTCGAAGTCAAGAACCGATGGGCTCTTAATTTCAAAATTCCAATAATCGTCATTATTCTTGCTGGTTTCCATAACGGTAGCCAGTTGCCATTTCTGTGCGAACAGAGGCGGAACGATGCTTGTATCAGCTTCGTAGCGGAAACGATTAATGTCAGATGTAAGCTTACGAGAAACTTTTAGCTGAGACGATGTGAATGGAATCATTGCTTCTTCCCACGCACCGTTTACATTAATAAGGACGAACCAGTAGCTGGTGTAGCGTAGTTCGTTGTCTCCGAGCCATTCATCGTATTGACGTTCACGACCTTTTTCATAAGAAGGGTTTCCAACGACAGAGAGAGGGTGACTTCCTACGAAGCCTCCGCCTTTGTTGCGTGGAATCCATTCTGTATACATTGCAGTGGTATACACTGGGATCATGTCTACTGGGTTGTCCAGTAGGTCTTTTGTCTTTGCGAAGAACAGGTCTCCAGCTTTTGAGCCTTCGACATACTCGTCTTTGTTTTGCTTGAGCTGTGGACTCAAGTCTTGCAGGATGCGGATGAACGGCATTGCTGAACCTTCATCGAGGTTCTCTGTGCCCATTCCCGCTACTTTTGTTATATCATATGCCATGATTATACTTTCTTTCTTTGGTTTTATGTTACTTTTGCTCGCTTACCTTGGTAGATACCAAAGGCTTCACGAGGTAAGGATTCTGCCAGCTCAGGGTTATCCAGAGCGTCACGACAGAAAGATTTGAGAGTTGAGTGATGTATTGAAGACTTACAAGAAGCCTCTACACCCATCTCCTGAAGGGTTGCTAGTATCTGAGATACGAGTTGATCGTCTCCCCTGTCAAGATTGGCTTTTACTTCATTCTTGATAATGGAAGAGTTGTTTGTTTCTCGTAGCCAGCTGTAGGCAGCAGACTCATCTTTGATGCGTGCATCGACAAACGAGTTGATTGTGATCTGCTTGCCATTTGTAAGTCTCAGGGAGTCGATGCCCAACGTTTCTAACATTGTAGGCAAGTGTTCTTCTGCTACTTTCTTTTTTGCAGTTTTTAGCTCTGACAGATTCTCTTCTGCACGAGCTATTTGTATTTCTAAGCTAACGAGTGTGTCACTTAGGTCAATAACAGCAGCCATATCAGTTGGTCGCTGGGAGGTTGTCTCTTGTTCAGAGAACAGTTCTTGTGTGTCGATAGCTTCTTGAGCCTCGACTAGTAGTGGATCTTCATTCATAATTCTTTAGAGCTTGGTTCTTTAGTAGCGGTGTAGCCTATACGAGCGTAACCTGCCATGTCAACCCAATTATCTCTTTTGTTTCGATTCATCTGTCTTGTTATTTTCAGAGCAATCATTGCAAGAGCAACTTGGTTTGAGTTTATTTCAGTTTCAAAGATTACTGACCACATAGTAGCTACTCTTTCGAGCTCTACTTTACAGTCTCCATAGTCTTTATTTCGAGCTCCTTTGGTAATGTCTAGAGCTTCTTCTAATATATCTTGTTCTTCCATATTGTTAACACCAAGTGGGTCCGAGGTCTATGTCAGCGACTACAGGAACTTTTAAGCTGATGGCTTCTTCCATGATTTTACCAAGCTTTTTAGCTTCTGCTTCGTCGGTAACCATAGCGTTGATCTCATCGTGCACAGGAAGCCGAAGGTCAAGTCCAGCGTCATGAGCAAGTACCATAGCAAGTTTCGTTTGATCAGCAGCAGAGCCTTGAATAAGTCTGTTAAGCCCTTTGCTAACGAATGCTCTTTGGAGATTTTTAATTTGGTCTTTATATTTTGTAGTTGCATTGTTGTATCCTTTTACTGGTTTATCGTCGTAACTAGGCATCCAAAAGTCAAAGTGAGCTTTTCTGCCTAGTATAGTTTTAATCTCTCCTTTTTGTTTAGCTCGCAACATTACGTTGTCGAATAGAATTCGGAGGAAAGGTGCTTTAGCATTAAACTTCTCAGTCACTAACTTACACTCCTCTTCTCCAATATCTAGTTGCGTTGCCATCTTCTTGTTGCCCATGCCGTATGAGATACCAAGACAAAGCATTTTGCATGTGTCATAAGGAAGTCCTGTTTCTTTCTCAAAAAACGTATACAACTTCTCCCCTGCCTTGAAGGACGCTAGAGCATCTTCTGCTTTGGGTAGGGGTTTGCCCGTGTGTATGTCGCCAAGCAGTGCGTAGTGCACTTGTAAGCGAGGTTCTTGAGAGCTGTAGTCTGCTTTACACCAGAGCATGTCTGGCTCAGCAATGTAAAGTGAGCGAATTCTTTTACCAATCTCACTTCTCTTTGGAACTTGTTGCATGTTTGGGTTACTCGAAGATAACCGACCGCTTCGTGTTCCGCCCCGCTCTGATGCGGTTTGCTTGAAGTCAGCGTGTATGCGACCTTTGTAGTTTTGACCAAGTATGATGTCTTCGATAAACACTTTTCTTAGTCTGTTAATACTTCTTAGCTCGTGTATGTTTGCTAAAGTGGGGTTGTTAGTTCCTTGCAAGAAGAACTTATCTACTGAGTAGTTTCCTTTTTCTGTTCTTGGAACTTTTATTTTTAACGTGTTTTCGCAGTAGTGACCAAGTTGTTGAGGTGACCAAATATCTAAATCACCGAACTGTCTACCTAGCTGATACTCTCGTTTCTTAAGTTCGTCGTTGTATTCTTCTGCTGCTAGCAGGTCTACAGGGACACCCCTGAGTGTCATGCTTAACAGGACTTTAGTTACTCTGCATTCTAGTTCCCATATTTGAGTTAAGTTTTCTTTTACGAGTATTGGTTTTTGTTCTTGGTAAACGTCCCAAGTGTTGCGTGCGTCAATCTCTGCATATGTTCCTACGTGCCTTGCTGCTAACTTCCACAGTCCACCTTTGGGGTCTACCCCGTAGGCTTCTGCTGCTTTCTTGAGGTGCTCTTCGTCTTTGGGTCGATCAAGATATTTTAAAGACAAGCTATTTAGTGAGTAGCTAAATTGTTCTTCGTCAATTAAGGCTTCAGCAACTTGTATATCTCGGACTGTGCATCCAACAGAGATGTTAAGCGTGTGTAACCAACCCATGTCGTATAGAGCGTTAGCAAAGAGCACGCAATCAGCATTATCAATTTGATCTTTAACATAAGATAATACGAGGTTTTTGGGTAGGTTGTCTCCGCCTTGGTGGGCGAAAGGCAAGTAGAGCGTGTGGTCTTTATCTGCAATAGCTATGCCTACAACAAAGCCTTCGTTACGTTTGTAACTGGGTCCTGTTTGTTTTAGATACGGATCATACGTCTCAAGGTCTACAGCTATTTCGCCTGAGAGCTTGGGAAGCTCAGCTGGTGCTTTCCAGAAAGAACTAGGTTCCCACGAAGGTGGGATGTTTCTTGCTGGGCTTTCGCTTCTTGGTATTGTTAGTAGGTCTTGTTGCATGTTGTTTAAATTGGCTGGCTAGCATAGAAGCTAACCAGTTATCTAGGATGGATTCGTTGGATGCAGCCTCCCATGGGGGATTCACTTGATTCGCCTAGTCTACGCAATTTGGAAGTGCTGCGCAGAGTCGCACTTATAGAGCTGGAATCGGGTCTTGAGGGATCACACGGCGAACGCCATGCTTGCCTTAGATGGGAAACTCATGTCTAAATTTTTAATGTATCAAACAGGTTGTATAAGCCCGCTGGACTTAATTCGTATTCTGTGGGTTCTTGGTCTACTACGAAGCATACCAGTCTTTTAGTTCTTGGATAAGCACATAATACGCAGAGCTCAACCGTTTCATTAGCTTCGACCAGTTTTTGGATACGTTTGTGCCAAGCTTTTTGCATTGGTCTAAGATTTTTTGTTTCATATTTTAATTCTAATAGGAGTGTTTTATTGTTGGTGAGCATGAGCACATCGGGGACACCACTAGATGTGGTTGTCTCGATGCGCTGAAATAGCACTGAACTTTGGGTATATTTATATGCTAATTTACGAACCCAAGTTGAGAATGCTGCTTCATTTTTCATATAAAAGTAGGAGGAGTTAAATCTTCTTCAATTTCTAGAATATTTTTAAGAGCATTAACAAATGGCTCTGTTTCTACTACGTAGTTAGAAAAGCTTTCGTCAAAGTAGTTGTCAAGAAGTTCTGTAAATTCTAAGCCTTCTTTTGTCTGCAAGTATACTTCGTCTTCTAACATCTGTATATATCTTTTGATATTTACAGACCTCGTTAAAGTTTTTGCATCAACTGTCCCCAGATAATTAGTTTGCAATGCTAGTGTATCTGGCTCTGTAAACAACTCATCAACAGCAGCTTCTGCTATGTCGCTGTAGGTCTCATGCTCTTCGTCTAACGGATCTTTTATGTTTTTTTTATCAGTATACCATCCGCTGTCGTTGTCAAAATGCATTTGATTGTGGTAACTAGTTCTAGTATACCCTGTGTGACTAGCACCATACCCTAGACCTAAGTTGCTTGTTCTAGCTACTACTGGTGCTGGTTTTTCTACTTTAGTGTAGTGCTTGGAGAAGTGTTTCTCTCGCTTAGTATACTCCTTAGACGCTGAGCAAATGCTGGAGTCGTGAAGGTCATCAAAAGCCTGCTTTATAGTTGTTGGTTTGTATGAGCTTTGCAGGCTTTCGAAGCACTTCTGGATCTTAGGATCTGCTTGGATCACGGATGATGCTTCAACATCTCCGTGAGCTTTACCGATCGTAAGTCTTACATGAACATCTAGATCAAATGGCTTGTCTAGGTGTCCAATGGTGAAGTGCAAACCCTCACGCTCCAGCTCGTCTGCGTGGTCAGTCCCTGATTGAAACGCGGAAGCACTACAATGGTGATGCACGGTTCCGAACATTGTATCAGGGAAATTCTTACGTTCTTTCTCAAAGAACTCAGAGTCTGGATTAGACTTAACGGTCATGCCGTTGGTGATCTGGGGTGGTATCCAGAACGACCAACGATTCTCGTCGTCTTGTTTGTTTAAATCGTAATAAAGAAACACGAGCGTTTCTGATTTAAATTTTTCATAACTCAGGACGCACCAGTCTGTTATGTCTTGCCACATCTTGTAAGGGATGGCTTGACCTTTCCATTCGGGAGCTACGGAGTCAGAGACTGGGACTTGGCACTTAGTGTATGTTGTATATAGCGCGTTGCTAGATACTTCGTATACAGTGTCGTCGTGTATTGTGTATTGTTTATTACTCATTACTTGCAGTCTGCTAGGGTTATAGTCTCCATGCGGGAGAACGTGGATTGAAACTCGACAGGGTTGAACGTGTCAGAGGTGTTGCCGTAGCCTTCACAAAACCATGACCAGATTAAGTAGTTAGCAAAGGATGCGGCTACTTGATTTGCGATGGCAAGTTGTGGTGTAGACTCAAGTGCTTCACCTTGACAGCGGATTGGAGAGCCTTCGTTAGAGGTCTCAATCTCTGGGTAGCGAGCATACGGGTCAATCTTCTGATACTCCATGTTATACTGAGGATCGTAGAAGAACGCTTGGCTGGTTGAGAACTCGTTAGCTGCAATGATTAGCGGTTTCTTCATCTCGTTAGCAGCGTGTATTGCTGCGCGTCGAGCTGGGTGGTTGTCTGCTGCGCAGATAATAACGTCGCAGTTGCTGCCGAAGAAGAGACGATACTCTGTGTCAAGTAAGTCTTCTTCGAAGTATGAGCACACAGCAATTGCTTCTGATTTGCGAAACATATTAGCTTTGAGTAGTGCTTCTGCTTTGTATTTACCGATGTCGCTGTTGCGAAACAACTGGCGGTCGAGGTTGTGTTTCTCTAGCTTGTCTGCGTCAAATAGAACGACGTTGAGATCGAAGCTGCGTTTAAGGGCGGGTAGCAAGTAGCTTGTTACACCACCTGCGCCTATGATTGTTGCGTTTAGTTTTTGTTTCATTGGTTACCTTGTTCTTGATGCGTGATCTAGGGTTCTCAATACGGCGAACATACGCTTGTTACCAAGCGGAACGTCCTGTTCCATATAGTGTTTAATGTATCTAAGGATTGCTCCTCGTTTCCTACCGCAGTCATCATATCTTTTTGCTATGATTTTAAGTAAAACACGAAGTTCTTCGTCGGACAATCCATGTTGTATTTCATCGGTGTCTAACTCAGCTTTAGATGCATTTGTTATGATTCTAATTGTCTGCCCGCGTATGGGAGCAGTTGTTCCTCTATAAGGAGAGTGGTAATGATATCCGTGATCTTTTTGGAACGCGGACTCTCCGTTGTTTAGTATATCTAATGGTGCTATTTCCATAATATTGATGTGAAGTCAAGGACTATTGATTTAGTTATAGGAAGGAAGAAACCGCGTTCTTTTGTAGCATACGGATTAGTAATTCCAGAACTAGCTCTGGTTGGTGGAAGTATATCCGATGCGTCGTCAGTAAAGCTAAGGTATGCCTTTACGTTGTTTTCATTAGGATACAGATCTACATTGGCTGGAGAAGTAAACAACTCGTTGAGTGTATTACGGACGATGTCGTGGGTGCTTATGTCGGAGCGTCCATCTATAACGCCATAGGAGTCACCTGTGCAGATTTTACCTGTGTCGTAGACATTGGGTAGATCAATTGTTACAGGTTCTTTTGTTGTCTTGTTAACAGCAAACAGAGTTGGGTAGTTAACTGATCGTGAGCCAATTAAGCCATTCTGGTAGTTTGAATCACTGATGCTGAAGTGTATATACATCTGGTGTTCATCGCTGTAGAAACGGGGAGTATACTTTGGTATGACTCTGTCTACAAAGTCCCTACTGTATTGGTTGGGCATTAGCTTATGTTCATATGCAACATGGTCATCAGTTCTGCTGACTTCCTCTTTGCTAAGATCAGCTTTAGGGAACGGAAACGCATAGATGGGAACAAATATGTGTTTTCTGCTATAATCGCTGTCGTAGTATGCTTCGTAGTAGCAACTAGAATACGCTAACGAGTGCTTGTCTGTGTTTGGATCGTTAATTTCTAAACGATTAACGCACTTGTTTAAGTTTAGTGTCTCGTTGAACTGGCAACGTTCTACTAAGTTACGCTGGTTTGTTATCGGAGTAGTGATTATCTCTCTACTGTAGAAAACGCCATCGTTTGCTAAGATGTATTCTTTCTCAAACGGTGACGGAGTTCTTTGTTCGTATATTTTAGGTTCGGACATTGGTTCTTTGGTTCTATGGATAAAAGTGTGCCTTGCTACTCGGACGGTTGCTTATCTGAGTAACAAGGACTTTTTGAAAGCTCCTGAGCTATGCTTTGCAGGATGCTTGTTTTTCTAGGGTTACAGTTTCACCACTGAAATCATCAAGATAAGTGTCAGAGGATAACTGCGTGCCACCTACTAGTGCGACACAACCTTCTGGTGCGTTAAGTGCACCGAGGAGACTGCGGTCGCTGAGTAGCTGACCGACCGTCATTTCGCTGTCGAATTCACGGGTGATGTTGTTCGTTACGCCGTAGCGGATTGTTACTGTTGCCATATTTTATTGTGGTTTCGGTTGTTCTTGTCGATTGCTGCAGAACAGCAATTATTTGTTTTTGAAGCTCGAAGTTCTCAAGTTTCAAATACTTCATCTCCTGATCTTGTTCGATCAGTAGATTAATTAAATTCTTATTAGGTGTTTTTTTGCTTGATTTATTAGGAGTCATGCTAAATAGTGTAGTCACAACGTTAGTTGTGTTTCTGTTGTTCATATGGGAACATCCGCCAGAGAAATCTGACGGATGTTCTTTATGAGTAGTCAGAGCGGTTCCTTGATCTTCTTCTTATTCTAAAGCTTTGTCTCATTATTGCAGATGCAACAAGCTCAAGAACGACGGGAACTGCGACACGGACTAGTGTTTTTGTTATCTTCGCTATTACCATAGATATGGTCGATAGCTGTTTATCACTATGGAAAGAAATTATAGAAAAGAGTATGATAATTACCACTCATCCCCTCTCCAAAAGAAGCGGAGAGCTGGAAGGAACACGGCTCGCAGTCGTGTGACTCGTAAGATGGGTGCTGGTGCTGTAGCTGGTAAAGATGTTGATCACAAGGATAGAAATCCAAACAACAACTCTCCAAAGAATTTAAGAGTTCAGAGCAAGAAAACAAACCGCTCACGTAACTCGTGATAGTAGTGTAGTCATACATGATAGTAGTGTAGTCGCACCCGAGGGAGCGAGCTTGCTCGCGACCGAGTCGCACTGTGGGACGCTGTGGCGGGGCGTTGCGGGGTGTCCCCGCAGAGGGGGTGAGGAGAGACTAGCGAAGCGACGGCTCGAGTCAGGGGGAGACTTCCCCCACCGAATCTTAGTGGTTAGCAGACGCATTGTAACACGCAAGGAGGAGAGATGCGAACGCTTGGATATACACTACTGTGACAGATGTGATAGTAGCTAGGGCGATGTGGATTAGGATGGTTGTGAACATATTAGGATGAGCACTTGTCCTAGCTGAGCGAAGCGAAGCCAGGACAAGTGCGATGCGGTTTGGTTGGGCTACAGGACAACCTTGCGGTTATACCCTGTTAGCATGGAGATGAAGCTTAGCATGATGGAGAATAGGAGTCCGCTAAGGACTCCTGTTGCCATTCCTGAGAACGTGCCGACGAACAGGAGGGGAACCCCGACTGTGAAGAGAACGTCCCAGAGTATCTGGGTTCTGACTACGAAGCGAAGTCCTAAGACTTTGCTGAGCACTACTAAGTAGCTAACTGCTGTTATTAAAGAGAGTATCAGTATTTCCATACTAGGACGCTTTAATAACAGGTTGCAGTTTGCTACTGAGCTTACTGAGTGAAGATGATAGTAAGCGTCGTGCTGAGTCGACGGATTTCTTGATCTGCTCCTCTGGAGCGGACTCAAGTTCGTTGACGATGTCTACGACTGATAACGATGAGAGCTCGCAGAGCTTTTGCATCGTTTGAATCTGATGGTTAGTAAGGACGCTATAGCCCCGTATTTTAGCGAGTTGAGTAGCTTGTGCGAATTTTGAGTTTTCCATAGTGTTGATTAGTTAGTATGATAGTAGAATGGTTGATAACAACAACCACTACACCCTCTACCACTGTGGCAAAAGGCATAGGCATATAGCGTAGCGATGCCGTCTCTGTTCGTTTAGAACAGAGGTTGTGTGATGTAATCACACAACAAAAAAAGCCCACGTTACAGCGTTAGCTGGACGTGGGCTCTCCGTTTTTAGTTCTCGGTATACCTGCGATCTTCGTTACCGAAGCCATGCATACACTCCCAACCTTTGGGCGGAAGAGTATGATAGCGTCCGTTAACTTTGATACGGCGATACGGGTTCTTTGAATACGGTGGCTCTGCCATTGTATTCTCGTAGATACCGCCCAGTGTGCCGACCGAACCACGCTTGCGGTCTCGGAAGTCCGACTTGAAACGTGTTTCAAGATCATCGGACTTAGGTCGTGTGCCTAGGTATCTGGCATCGTCGGGATCGAGCTCGTATTCCTGACGGAACTCGTCACGGGAGTCACGTTGGCGAGCGTATTGCTCAGACCACTCATGCTCCTCATAGTCGAATGACGCATCGGAACCGAAGGTTTCGAGCGAATCATGAGACGCGGAGGAGGGTCGGAGTCGCTTGATGATAGTAAGCTCTCTCTTCGCGTCACGAAGTTTGGAGAGTGCATCTTTGCGAGCTGATAGTGGAGCGACTGGGTGCTCATTGAGCTTACGGTCGAGATACTCGAAGTCACGGACAACGAGCATCTGACGTTGGAGGTCAGACTCCCATTGCTCGGTGAGGTCGCGAGTGGTAGATACGAAACCGCTTAGACGGTCATCGGTCGTGATAGTATTGCCCTCGCAGGGGAGCCACATGCAGTCGCACGCCCAACTGTCAACGACAGTTTCGGGCGAGATGTCGCGGAGTTCCTTGCGATACAGGTCGCAAACCTGCTTGGCGTATTGGAAGATCTGCCTCCAACCGAGCTTGTAAAGCTCGGAGCCACGCTCCGCACCGAGTGTGATACGGAAGATCCGCCTGACTGAATCAGGCGGATCGAGGTAGAAGTCGAAGCTACGCATTGGTGGAGCTTTCGTTTGCGAGGAATGCAACTGCACGTTCGAGAACGATAGGGTTGCCGTATACTTTGCGGATCATCTTTCCAGCGTCGGCAAGGTCTGGAGTGCAGGAGATGTCGAGTGCGACACCAACTTCGTCACCAACCTTTTTGCCAGCAAGAGCTGGTAGGATTGGAGCGTTCTCGTCTCTCCAGAACGGTAGGATGTCACCTGTGTTGGTGACAACTTTGGTGAGGTAAGCCATGCCTTGCTTGGTTGGCACGGGCTTGTCGGTCATGTCGATGATCTCGCCAATGGTGATAGTAGATGTGCGAGTTGATGTTGGTATTACTGTGTTCATATTATTTAACGGGTTGTATTGTGATAGTTAGTGAGTGAGCAGATTGCTCGATTATAACCTCTCCTGAGGGGAGTGGTTGGTTGATGGGAAAACCTTGAGAGCGGAAGCTCTCGAGGTCGCGTTCGTTTTGCTCGATTTCTAGATCGAGCCCGATGATGGCTAGGTAGCCAAGTGATGCTCCGAGTAGGAGCGTCACGATAAATGATAGTAAACATTCGATTTGCTTAGGCATTGGATTTACAGGTTGATAAGTTGAAGTGCGTGATGCTCAGCGTCACGATAGAAGTTACGTGCATCAGATAGACTATAGACACCGAGAAGGTGTTGGCAGTCTGTCCAGCACGCGTTGTCTTGTGTGTCAGTCCAGATCTGAACCGTGTCATTATCGTAGACACGGAACAGGAAAGCTGACTTGTGGAATGCGTTGACCAGTTCTGGTTCGGGATTCCATTTGGTAACCTTGCGGGTGTTTTGTGTGTTCGTGTTCATATTATTTAGTGTTGAGGAGCATAATGCTCATTAGGTTGAAAGAGTGAGGAAGAACAGCTGGACTGTAACGCAGACCGCTGGCAGGTAGGTATTGAGCATACTCAGGAAGCTTGAATGCTAAGTAATCGTCCATCATTTCGACAGTCTCGGGATCGCCTGTGACTGTAAGCTCAATACCGTGGTCAGGTATGTGAATGAATGTGAATGTGCAACCGAATCGTCGAACAGCTGTTTTGTATGCGTACTGCATGATAGTAGGGTATCCAACCCGTATATTTTATGGCTGTATCTAGAGAGACACAACCGACCGCAGGGAGTCTGAACGACGCTTGCGTCAAGGTGGAGCAGGTTATGACCCTTGCCACCTGAGCTTTAGCTCAGCGGTCAGCCCCCCACGACCGAAGGGAGTTATAATGGGGCTGAGGTCATAAATGAACGACCTTGCAGTGAAGAATTTGTTGTGTGAGGGCACTCTGCTCGATTGAAAGAGTGATCTTGCTTACTTGCATCACTGCAAGTAAAGCATTTCTGGTGGAGCTTGCGGAGCCAGAATATGCGGTTTCGAGGCAACATTGGTCAGCTTTAGCTGACGTAACTGCGAGCGAAATGGAGAGAGTGAGACAAGATCAACTGTTACGTGCTACGAATGATAGTAGCCCCGCATAAACACTGGGACAGAGGACGATTAGACCCTGTGAAACGACGCAGTCGATGAAACAGGGTGCTGAATGCAACGCAAGTTGCTGGCTAACAGAGACATAGTATCGCTAGATACAATGGCTCTGGGACGCTGGGATCCGTAGGTGCATGGATCGTGGAGCAATGGAGCGAAATGCGTGGTGCGTGAGCGCGGAAGCTGGAGCCATACGCAACCAAGTCGCGGAACGTGACGCAGAGTTGTGTGTGGATTCAGCTGGAGCACGAGCATTGGTCAATGACATCTGTGCAAAGCCAGATTCATTGGGCAATGTGAGTAGGCAGAGAGCAACATGGTCCAACGGAACATGTTGCGGAGCCAGCCGAGGAATAGTAATGCTCAGGGTCAAAAGAAAGGGGGGGCATAGGGGGAACGCTCCAGAAAACAAACTAGGGGTAACAACCTGCAGATCTATTTTTCAGTTTTTGAGAATTCAGTACATCAAAGTACACCCTTAGTACGCTTTATTTCTGAAACTGTCTGTTATAAAGTATTAGAGTTATCAACGACTTACGTAATTTAGTACACATTATACACTTTTTTCCTAGATAATTATAATTGTTAACACACCCCTTAGAAAAGTGTACTTTATGTACTTACAGTATATAAGTCCCTTATTATCAGTATAGTTAACTATCGCCACTAGGGGTAAAACAGCTGGTTTAACATGTACTAACATGTACTTTTGGAACCAGAACCCTGTTATTATGCTACATGCTATACGACCCACAATGTGCTTGACATCCAATGATACAAGCTTAATAGTCTCAGAACATGCCAAAGAGTCGAGACCCATTCGCAGACAAAAGAAAGACCTCTAACGGTGTCCCTCCTGACCAAGCTAAGAAGAAGCGTGAGGTTAAGCGCACTACTTGCACCCGAAAGAAGATGAAGGCAGAGAAGGATATGGAAAAGGCAAAGAAGGATCTTGTTTCGGTGGAGAAGGAGTTGACTGTAAAGCAACAGTTCCTAGAGGCAATGAACAATGCGCCCACACCCGCCCAGCAGCGTAAGGCTCTACTGGCGTTGTTTGCGGAGAAGGGGATTAACCCCATAGAGGAGCTAATGAATTTTACTTCAGATGACGAAGTACCCCTGAAGGAGAGGATCTCTATTTGGAAGGAGCTAGCCAGCTACACTCAGCCCAAGCTAAAGAGCGTGGACATATCGGCTACTGTGTCTGGCGAGATGAAGGTTATAACTATGGATTTCTCTAAGCTCACCCAAGACCAGCTCATGAAACATGTGGAGTCAGAGGTGGTAGACCTAGAAGACTATGACGAGTTTGTAAGCGAGGAGGACAAGAATGGCGATTGATAGCCAATACGACGACCTAGTTAATAAGATACGCGCCAACCTTGGAGAGCACTTCTCAAACTATATGTTTATAATCCTAGATGACGATGGAGATTTATACTACGACTACACTAACGAAAGGGTAGGTCGAATGCTGCTAAATGAAACTGCCGTAGATATGACCAGTGATCCCATGGGTATAACTTGGGAAGAGGTAGAGATAGAAGAGGAAGACGAGGAGGAAGAATTTTGAATGTAACTGTCCCAGCTCAGGGTTGGTCTCCTAGACCATACCAACTACCGCTCCTTAAGTATATGACCAAACCCGATCGTGGTTTGCGAGCCTGTGTTGCTTGGCATCGACGAGCTGGTAAGGATCTGACGTGTATCAACATCATGGCGATCAAAGCTATGCAACGCGTGGGCACTTACTGGTATGTGCTCCCCTACGGTAATCAGGCGCGTCGGATTGTGTGGAACGGCATGACTGGCGAGGGCAAGAAGTTTATCGACTACTTCCCCAAGGAGCTGGTAGAAAAAAAGAGTGAGCAGGAGATGCGCTTGCACCTGACTAATGGCTCAGTCATTCAACTGCTGGGTTCTGATGACCCTGATAAGATGGTGGGTGCTAACCCTATTGGCGTTGTCTTCTCTGAGTTTAGCATCTCCGACCCTAGTGCGTGGCAGTTAATTAACCCCATCCTAGCGGAGAACGGCGGGTGGGCTCTGTTCAACGGTACTCCTCGCGGTGAGAATCATTTTTATAAGCTACTACTAAAAGCGCAAGCCACTAAGGGTTGGTTCGACAGCCACCTGTCAGTTAAGGACACGAAGGCTATTGCCCCCGACGATCTACGTAAGGCTCGCGATGAGCTTAACAACGAAGCACGATTTCAGTCCGAGTATATGTGCTCGTTCAAAACTCCGATCGAAGGTTCTTACTACGGTCCGATTATATCGAGGCTATATAAGAACAAGCAGATTCTGCAGGAGCTTAACCCAGAGACAGCCCTCCCTGTGCACACCGCATGGGACTTAGGTATGGATGACTCTACGAGTATATGGTTCTTTCAGCAGTATAAGAGCGAGCTTCGGCTAGTCAACTACTACGAGAATAGTGGAGAAGGCTTTCCACACTACGCTCGAGAGCTGCAGAGGTGGGCTGTCCAGAAGGGTGTGACCTACGGTAAGCACTACGCGCCCCACGATATTAAGGTTAGAGAACTCGGCACAGGTAAGAGTCGACTGGAAGTCGCACGATCTCTGGGGTTGAAGTTTACTCCTGTGCGTAAGTTACCTGTGCAAGACGGTATCGAAGCTGTCAGAAATATTTTGCCCCGCTGTTGGTTTGGAAGAACTGGTTGTACTCTGGGGCTGGAACATTTGAAGGGCTACCACAAGGAGTGGGATAGCTCCAAACAAGTTTATAGGAAAACCCCCGTGCACGACTCAAGCTCACACGGAGCTGATGCGTTTAGAACTCTAGCTATGGGGCTCAAAGAAAACAAACAAGGATATGGAAAACACAAACAACGAGACACCAGCTACACAATCCAACCAGTCAATTGGTGAGCAGGTATACACGACCCTGTCTCTTATTGATCAGGCGACTGTTATGTATCATGCTCAGGGAATGGAGTTTATTGAGCTACTGGACTACTACCTCAACTGCCCCCCGCACCATAAGCGATTTATTTTTTCGGGACCTAGATACTTAATCCTAGTAGAGGATATTGATTACGAAGACCCAATGAATCCTGAGTCTAAGAAAGTAGCTAACTACTGGCATGTTGCGTGGCAACAATGCATGGATGGCTTCGCTCAGACTTTGTTTAAGATTGCTCCGTATAAACTTGACAAAGTCTGCTTCATGCGTAATAAAGACGGAGTAGAATCTGAATTTAAGTCCTATTCATGGGACAAATTAAAACGTATAACTAGCTATGGGATCAAAACCAAAAAGACCACCGCCTCCTCCTCCCCCTCCACCACCCCCTCCACCACCAACTCCAGTTGCGGTTAGGGCTATTAAACCAGCTACGCAGCGCAGTAAAGTTGTGGCTCCTACTTCTATGCAACGACGCGGAGCTAAACAACCTGCGTATGTTCAAAAGCAGAAACAAGGCGGTAGCGGTTTAGGCGGCGGAATGAAATTTAGCTAAAAAAATGGTTGAAGTAGTCAGGTTACGGACACGGTATGAAGAGTTGAAACTCCTTAGGAGCAGCCTAGATGGTATGCTTAAGGATACTCAACGCTATGTTCGTCCGAACTCACCTGAGTTTGACCACGGAGCTAACTTCAAGAACGATGGTTCTAAAGATATACATGATGACACAGCCGTTTGGTCAAACCAGATGTTTGCCAACGGCTTGTCATCCAATCTAATTCCAAAAGCAGAGAAGTGGATGTATCTTCGAGTACAAGACACCGAGAACTCTGAGTTAAATAAGGAGCAACATACTTATTTAAACACCGTTACCGATCGTATCTTCCACGAGTTTGCGTTGCCACAGTCTCAGTTTTACGGAGCAAGCCACGAATGTTTCTTAGACATAGGAGCGTACGGAACATCTCCTGTGCAGATGTCAGACATTAAAGGAGTTGTAAATTTTCGCGCGAGACCCCTCTCTGACGTGTTCTTCGATGTAGATGAGCATGGCGAAGTTAATACAGTTTATTATAGATGCTTTAAGACCACTCGTCAGCTAGTGGGGTTACTCCCAGAAGTCGTAAACGTAGAAGGGTTCTCTGACAAAGATAAGAATAAGAAGTGGGAATTAGTATACTCTATCGAGCCCAACCAAGATACCCGAGCCAAGAAGGGCGGACGTATCGGCGTGGAAAGACCTTTCAAAGTTACTTATTGGAGCCCAGACCTTAAAGCACCCATCCGCCAAGACGGTTCCAGCTACTTTACATTTCTAGTACCCCGCTGGGCTAAACAGTCTGACGAAGTTTACGGGCGCAGTCCCGCGATGACTTGCTTGTCTCACATCCGTGTGTTGAACAAGATGGTGAAGGAAGTGATGATTTCTGCTGAGTATCTGAACGCCCCCACACTTACTGCAGAAGAAGACAGCATCTTACTTCCTATAAAGTATGGTGCACGTCAGATTATGTTCCATGAAGCTGGAAGTGAAAAACCCCAGCCAATAATGAACGGCTCTCAGCCGCAGTATGTGATGCAGATGATTGAGTCCTATAAAGCCTCAATCCAAAGAGCATTCTTTGTAGACCAGATTATTCGCGAGCAGAAACGTGAGCGTCAGAGTATCTTAGAGATTCAGGATACTCGCGGTCAGATGTTACAACAGCTCTCTCCACTACTCAACCGCATGGAGTCTGAGTATATTGCTCCTGCAGTCGAGTCTACTTTTATGTTCTTGAACCGCAGACGACAGCTACCTGATATACCGTCCAGCTTGAACGGGGCTAAGTTAGAGGTTGCCTATGCGAGTCCAAGCTCACAAGCTCAGTTTGCAAGCCGACTTTCGGACATCAGCGCATTTATGCAGGACATCACACCGTTGGCTAATGTTAAGCCTGAGATTTTACAAGCCGTCAACGAGCGCGAGCTCTTGGACAGTTATGCTAAATACAGAAACATCAGCCCATCTGTTATTAAATCTAGCGAAGAGATGCAGCAACAACAAGCAGCTCAAGCTGAACAACAACAAGCAGCCCAAATGACTCAATCTATGCCAGACGTAGCAGGAGCCATGAAGGATGTTGCACAAGCAAGACAAGCAGACCCAGAAGGCGTAGGACAATTACTTAATATTTAATGTTAGACAAAGCAGTAGATGCTTATGCTCGTCTGCGTCAACGCGGAGAGCTTAGGGATGATCTTAATACGATCTTAAGCACGCCAGAAGGAAAGCGTTTCTTTAAGGTATTCCTTAAGGAGTGCCACGTAACCAAGCCCGTATTTCACTCGGACAACAACAAGCTGAGAGAGTGCGAAGGGCGGCGTAGGTTAGCAATGAGTTTTTTATCTTTAATGGGTCAAGACGATCCGCATAAACTGATAAACATAATAGAGCAGGAAAATCATGATTAAACTACATAACATACTACGAGAAGAAGAAAGCGAAGCACCCACATCTGGTGGCGGTCTAGGTGGTGGCATAGTTAGCGGAACTGCTAGCGAGTCAGCTCCCGAACCTAGCCCCGACGTAGACGCGTATAGCCAGCTTCTTCAGTCTCTTCCAGAAGAGCTCCAAAACAATCCGACTATTCAGAACACTAAGTCCTTTGATGCTTTGGCAAACCAACTGGTTAATGCTCAAAGTGCTCTTGGCACTAAGCGTCTTCAATCACCTCAAGAGGATTGGGGAGACGAAGAGTGGGAGTCTTTTAATTCTGAGCTAAGACCTAAAGATGGGTATAAGATCCCTGAAGAAGTTTCTGTCTCCGAAGACTATGATCAGATGGAGCTACCCCAGCACAGTGACGAGTCTATCCAAGAGCTGACTAACTTTGCAAATGAAGCAGGTCTTACTCAGAAGCAGTTTGACGCTCTGTTTTCTAGATACACTGAGATGGAGTTAGAAGGTCGAAACAACCTCGACACCTATAACAAAGACACCATTAGTAAATTTGGTGCTGATATGGCGGAACACTGGGGTAACCAGTTTGAAGTTAACATGAAGCAAGCAAACCAGACTTTTGATGCGCTTTCTCAGGAGATACCTGAGCTGGCAGAACTAGTTGAGTGGAGCCCTGTGGTTGCAAACCACCCAGCGGTACTGAAGCTGTTTCATAAGATCTCTGAGATTTCTGGTGATGCTTTACCCACTGCTGGGTCTAGTCCGACATCTCCGTTTGGACAGGATAACAGCATCCAATCACTTAAAGCTCAGATTCAAGATCTGGACACAACCAACGAGCAGTTGATAATGACTGACCCGTCTTCTTTATCTATGGCAGACAAAGCTAAGAGAGAGAAGGTATTGGAGAAAAGAATTAAGTTGTATTCCGACATGTACGGTAATTAATACTTGACATCTTACTTATAATAGGCTACTCAGTTACATGCTGGGTAGCCTATTTTTTAGGTCCAGTGAACAGCTTTAGAAAGCCGTTGGTTCCGTAAAACTAAATGAGTCCGAGAGGGCAGCTCGTTGAAAAACTTAACTTAACAATATTAATTCAATTCTTTATATATTATGGGACTACCAGTAGGTGATCAAGGTTATAGTGACTCCACCGCATCAAACGGAAAAAACTTTATAGAAGCTGCTTACTACGACTCGTTTCGCGCGGGTTTCGAGCAAGCTTATCAACAGACTGAATCAAAGCTTCAGCCTTACTTCGAAACTGAATCTCAGAGTTCTGAGTTCCAGTTTTTTGACCGCATCGGCGAGGCAGCCGCAATGACCGAGGATACTGGTCGTTACGATGTCAACCCTCAGAGTGAAATCGAAAACAACCGCCGTCGTCTTGGACTTAAGGACTACGAGCTTGGCAAGTATGTGGATGAGAAAGACCTCAAGCGGGTTCTTACTGATCCAATGAATGCTTACACACAAGCTATGCTAGCTTCTGGCAAGCGTCAGGTTGACGATATCATCATTTCGAACTACTTCGGCACTGCCAACACAGGCAAGTCGGGTGGCACTGCTGTTAATTATGTAACTGCATCTACCGATGAAGGTAGTACTACTGTATCTGTTGGCGGTAATAATAATGGCTCATCTAATAAAATCGCTGCAACAGGTGGTATCTATACTCTAGGTGCTGCTACAGCTACAGGAGTAGTTGGAACTGAAGGTGTTTCTGTCGGAGCCAAATTCGATGGTACAGCTGTAGGTGCTAGTGCAGGTACTGGTTTAACTCTTGAAAAACTCAAGGGTCTTCGTTCCACTATGCAACGCTTAGAGGCGATTGATCAGGACACTGTCTTGAACGCTTTTGTTACTCACAAGCAAATGGAAGATCTCTTGACTGAGGACAAAATCATCAACTCCGACTATGCAGTTCGCAAGTCTCTTGCTGAAGGTGAAGTTACAACATTCATGGGCTATCGTTTCATCCTTAGTGAGCGTCTTCCGCTTACTACGGGTTCTGCATCTGATGAGCGTCGTGTTATCGTATCCGTTCCAAAAGCTCTTAAGATGTCTGTTGGTACTGCCCTCAAGGGTGATATCTGGCGTGACACCTCTAAGAAGAACATCCCATACTTGTACTTCAAGCTTTGTGCTGATGCATCTCGTATGTGGGGTGAGGTCGCTGGCGAAATTCGCTGCACAGAGGTCTAAACTCATTTGTAGCCTCCCCTGTAAAATTCGGGGGAGGCTACTCTTTTTTATGGCATTAAAACTCGACATAATAAACTCAGCTCTCCGCATGGTAGGGAGCTACCATCTTGACAGGCTAGACGACGGTTCGTCTACCTTTGAGATTGTTGATGGTGCATTCGATCAAGCTTTCCTTGAAGTGTTCGGAGACAACATCTTTGGCTACAACAGAAAACGAGTAAAACTAACAGGGACTGCATTCACAGATGATGATTACAGCCATTCATTTACATTACCTTCAGATTTAAATATCTTTATTAAAGCAGTCAGCGGCGATGGTAATATTATCACAGACTACTATACAGAGGGTGGCACGATTCTGTGTAACTACTCAACTCTTACAATTTACTACTCATACTTGCCGACTAATTTGGTAACATTACCTGCATATTTAAATAAGTTGATCTGCCTACACATAGCGCAGAGCATCGTTGTAGAGCTGTCTGGATCTGAGACAAGATCAGTTGATTTACAAAAGCAGTATATACGAGCTTTATCTAGAGCAAGAGTCTTGTCTGCACGACAAGGACCCGCTCAGGAATACATAAACGAAACCACCTCTAAGTTTATAACAGCTCGAAGAATGTATGGCAAAGTATAGGAATGTAACAACTGATTTTAGCGGAGGACTTGTAACCGACCATATTCTGGGTCGTGTTGATATTGAGCGTCTACAGAAGTCAGCTAAGCCATTTACTAACTTCTTCCCTACTTTGCAGGGACCTGCTTTATACCGAGACGGATTTCGTCACGCAGGTTCAGCAGACGCTGACAATACCAAATCAATTGCCATGTCTCTTTCGGATGGCAGGTCTTACCGTATTGTTCTTTCCGACTTAAAGTTGACCATATACAATTCCGACGGTTTGCAGTTAACACAGATTGCTGCTCCTTATAGGCTCAATGAACTAGACGAAGTACGTTGGAGTTCGGAAACAGACATACTGTATATATGTCACGGACGACACACTCCCAGAACACTGACTGTAGATGTGCAGTATGAGACCAGCACTTTATTACCAAGTGACTATGCAACGATAAATTACAACGGAGCAGTAGGCGTTGACGGCTTATCCTCCACTGAAACTGATGCAGCCGAAATCACAATACACGGCGTTAATCGACTACTGCTCGCAGACGCAGTATACGAGTTAGGAGATGACTCTTGGTCTCTTAATGAAGTTGAGTTTACGTCGCACCCTTTTTTAAACACAGACACGTCTGATACTGTTTTGTCTTTAGGTCCTCGACAAGAGTATATACGGATTGAATCTAGTAATGCTGCAGAATTTGACTGGATTGTTGCCAGCACCCCATCAGGGGACGACACTACAAACCAAACTGACTGGTATGTGGAGTATTATGTTAATAACCAGTGGTCTTTGGGTAAAGTTGTTAATAGCAACATTAACTCCCGTATACCAAACCCAACGGGCAGTATTGTATACGTAGATCCAGTTGATTCAGTCGTTAACATACAAGATACAGCTTGCCGACTTTCAGTAGCAGATAGAACCGATGTTACAGTAGCGGTGGATGCCACGCATGATTACTACAAGTTTGAAAGTGTTAAACCAAACTCGGTAAACGTGCGATCAAGCACTCTTGTGTTTTCGCCTAATCAAATAAATAGTTACTTACGCGCAGGAGGCGAGAGGCTGTCTCTTGACATAGTCACTCCTCTTGATGAGCGCACTCGCTGGTATAAGATCAAGGAGCATTTAGGTACTAGCGACTACCCTGTTGAGTTTATATCAGGAGTAGACGCAGATGAAGAAAGCAACTATGACAGCGGATCGGTTTATAGATCCTATGCAAATGACTCCTTTGACGTTAAGTCAATTTCTGGTTCAGGTATAACTCAAATAGTCTCAAGCAAAGTTGTATCTAGCGGCAGTAGACTTTTTTCCTTTAACCATATTTTCTCTGGCTTCGCAGCAGACACAGCAACTCACATTGGTAATCTTTCAACACAGAAACAGTTTGACGTAGTTGATTGCTACCACTCATCCGATAGCACTCCCAATAACATCCCCGAGATTGTAGAGAACACTTCAGGTTATAGTCGGGATGCTAGTGGAGCTCTAACAACACCCCCCAATGGCAATCTTATTGCAACAGAAGGGGTTATCTCAGTATTCGACGTAGTTACAGACCCAACTGGCGTTGCGTCGCACACAGCCACGCTCTCTGCTAGCAAATCATTATTTGGACCGAGTGACTTAGGGCGTTTTATCTTTGCTAAGCTAGGAACTAACTTTGTAACTTTAAAAATCACTGCTGTTGGAGGTGTTACTTCTGCAACAGTTGATATATTGTCTTCAGTCCCTAAAAATCAACTCACAGGAAAGATAGAGAACAACGGAGTGTTCAGGTCTTTTAGGATGGGAGCTTGGTACGCAAATAACCAACCACAATCCGTTGCGTTCTTTGAGCAACGTCGTGTGTATGCGGGAAGTTATGACTCACCCAATTATGTGTGGATGAGCAAGAACGAAGATGACACGGACTTTAGGACTGCTGAATATGACGGCGATGTTTTGGACACTACTGGCTTGTCGTACCCATTAAGTAATGTTAGCGCAACAATTAGATGGCTAGCGTCATCAAAGGCACTTACCATTGGTACTGATAACGGTATATACAAGTTAACAGCTAACGAATTTACAGCCGCTGTTAGTCCTAAGAATATACGAATAGAGCTCGAAGATCCAGAGGGTGCTAAGACCCCACCAGTTGCCGTAGGTTCAGCGGTGTTCTTTGCTGATATCTCGGGAGGTAGACTTTTAGAGTTTGTCCACGACGTTAACGTGCAGGCTACAAATACAAATGATATCACAAAGCTAGTATATCCCACATTTCTGAATGATCCAATTATTCGAATTGAGTATGCACACACTCCACAGCCCCGAATCTGGTGTTTAACTAAGGGTGGAAAAATTTACTGCCTGACCTACCACAAAAAAGAAGATTTCTACGCATGGTCTAAGATTGAGTGCGCTGGGGAAGTAAAAGATATCTGTGTTCTTCGTAAAGGCTACTTGGCTGACGGAGAAGATCAACTTTGGATTACTGTAAAGAATGGTAATAGATATGACTACGAAGTTATGGCTCCGTATTATCGAGACGTTACTGAAAATGCAGATGTTAAAGGCAAAGCTTTGTTCTTAGACTCTCATATTAGGTTTCCAGCTACAGGCTCAGCCACTACAGCTATTGCTGACTCATTGGACGTATCTAATCGTTATTCCCAAGGAGATGTCGTCAGAGTAATTACCGATGGGGTTGACCGAGGAAATTTCACCGTAGGTGCTTCAGGGCTTGTTAGTGTAACAGGTCTTCCTAAGACCGATCATGTTCTTATAGGCGTAGTCTACACGGGTCTTCTTGGTTTGACTATTAATACATGGGCAACTCAGTTGGGGAGCAGTTATGGCGGAGACTCTCGTGTAATATCTGTACGCCCCTATGTATACAACTCAGTCGGATACTCTATAGGAGTTGATGATAAATTTGAGTATGTCAGCTTTAATAAAGAAACTCCAGAAGCTTTACTAGAAGAAGAGTCTACATACCTTTTAAAAGAAGACGGCGGTTTGATGCTTGAAGGTGTAGACAAAGTAGACAGATTTTATACAGGCTTTGGAAAAGACCTACCTGTTCGCGGATCACTTTTTGGTGTGGACAAAGTCCCCACAATAAAACACGATCGCCCCTATCCATTAACCTTAGTCTCTCTTGTAGTTAAGACAGACTTTAATCCTTAAACAATCATGGGTTTAGAAGTATATTTAGCATACGCAGCAATTGCAAGTTCCGTAGCCTCGGCAGGAGTGTCTTACGTTGGCGCACAGAGACAGGCTAAAGCTCAGGAGTATCAAGCAGACTCTGCTCGTGCTCAGGCGGAGGTTAACTCTAAGATCGCATACCAGAAGCGTCAGGCAGAGCAACAAGACGCAGAGTATCAAGCAGGTGTGGCTGAATATAACAAGAGCCAGACTGTAGCTGAGTTTGGACAAAAAGAGCTGCAATTTAATAACGAAATAGAAGAAGCTCAGGCTTCGTATATTAACAATGCTTTCTCTACTCAAGGTAGTTTTGAAGATTTGTTTAACGCTCAAGAGGGTTCATACAATTTATCTCTTGCAAAGCTATCTGCAGGTTACTCAGAAAAGGGGTATCAGTTTGGAGAGCAAGCTGACTTGTCTAGAGCTGGAGGCAGAAGGAGTCTTTCTCTTGGGAGTTACGAAGCTGCTAATGTGCTGACTGCGGGTGAGAACAGAGCAACTAGCTTTGAAAACCAAGCAGGTGCTACTATGACAGCTGGCATTGGATCACTTATTGGGGGCGTAAGTTCAGCAGCTGGAATGGCTGGGCAATTTAAGAGCGACGGAGTAATATAATATGGCTATAAATTTATCAGCAAATACTAAAACAACAGGACCTGTATCTCAAGAGGTCTTTGACCCCAACATAGGTTTTAAGTCGGGGCTTGAAGGACTGGCTCGCGGCATTGGTCAAGCGGGTCAAGCTGCTGGGAATCTTGCTCAAAAGATTCATACTAAGAATGACAATGTTTCTAAGCAGTTAGCAGCAACAAATTCGACAGCATTCCAAACTCAAATGGACAGCGATTTTAGGGTGTTACAGTCCACCCTACAAAATCCAAACGCTTCACTAGAACAGATATCTGGAGCTAAAGCTTCCGTAGAAAAATATACAAGTTTTGATTACTCTAGCATAGACGCAGAAGGGGAAGTCCCTGAGAGTTACTATGGTAACTCTTTAACTCTTTTACAAGCCAGATATAAAGCGCACTCAGCCGACATTGTAGTTGTTAATCAGAACATAAATCAATTAAAAGCAGTAAAGGAAGAGATTGCTGCAGCAGACTACACTAATCAGGCATTAGTAAACCCAGCTAGTTCAGAGTATGTTGTAAGCTCTGCTCAAGGTATTCGTAAAACATTTACTCCAAAATTGGGGTCGATCATTGAAGGATTAAACGACAGAACAGCTTCAGACAAATTACTGTTTGCTGCGTTTCAGGCTACTTTAACTACTACCCTAGAGAAGTTACCTGATCTTGACGTAGCAAAGCAGACTTTGGAACTTGGAGTTATTAAACAGGCAATTTTAGACCTTCCAGACTCTGCTAACTTAAATCCAAACATAGAAAATAACCCAGTATTAACAAAACATGTAAATACTGCTTTGGCTAAAATAGCTGTGTATGAGGCTAAGTTGGGGGTAGCAGGTGACAAGGCACAAAGCGCAGCTCATAAAGTATCTGACGCTAGGATTATTAATAACCTCGAAGTAGTTTCGCTAGCCTCAGAAAATAAAGCAGACCCTGTTACTGGTATATATACTCCTACAGGAAATTCTTTATTTAGTTTATCTGAAGGTTTAGTAAACGGGTTGTCAGGAGAAGCTACTGAGTCTGATGCAAAGAAATTAATTAAACCAATAGTTGCTATATCAGCTCGTAGAGCACAAGCTGATTTTACTGAAGACGATGATTTTCTGGGGCTAGCTATTGATACCGATATATCCTATGTAGCGGCTTCATTAAAGTCGTTTATAGAAACAGGAGAGTATACCATATCCCCAGAAGCTTTTATTCTCAGAGGCTTAGACGGTAGGATAATTTCAGATAACACTGCTTTTCTCGGAAAAGCCGATGTCCAAAAACAGCTTGTAGCCTTAGCTACTGAAGAGTATGATGTGATTAAAACTGGTCTAGATACTGGTGATTTCTCAGTGTTATCTCGCCTTAGCGGAGATTATGGAAAAGCTTGGAAAACTGTCAATGACAAGTCAGTTGATGTTAATACTCGAGCAGAGGCATGGCTGCAGTTGCACAGTATCACAGAATCTCACAGAAAACACCCAAAGTATAGGGAGTTGTTTTCAGGTGTTCAAGGGTTTGCTGTTATGCCCAATCAAGGAAAAGTTTCTTTTTCAGAAATGAGGTCTAATGAAAAAATAGACTACCTTGATGAGTTCATATCTCTTAATGGCTCTGAAAGTTCAGTTATTGCAGCTATTGGATCTTTAACGAGTTCTAATAAAGATTCTAGCGTTATAGGCGTTTTAGCGGGAATGCGGTTAGAAGGTAATGGGACAGTAGAAAAAGCTCTCTCATATTTAGATACAAGCACAGACATTTACAGTGGACTTCCTCTTGAAGTAACAGATGAGGATGGAAAGAAAACTCTGCATCACTCTGCTCCAAGCCAAATGTACACTCAGATTGTCTCTTTAGGAGCAACTACTCCTTTTGGGGTACAAAGGCTGGCAGCAGAGAGGTCCCGTAATCCAGCTTTAGCAAAAATGTATGAGGATGTAGAGCTGGGGATGATTGCCTCATCTATGCTTACTGCAAACCCAAACGTTAATGCTCAAGCGTTACTCGGTAAGTTAGTTAGAGACCAAAAAGAATTTGTTTCTTTTATGAGGCACACATTTTTTAGTAACAACGGATCAATAATTAGAATACCTGAATTTGACTACACCAATAAAAAACAAAAAGCTATACACACTAGTGGGATGAGTTTTTTAGATGTTTCTACAGGGCTAACCTCAGAATCTAGATACTTTGGTCCAATATACGAACGAGCAACCAAAGAAGCTTTTGGGGATGCTTTACTAAGCCAAAACATACCAGCTGCAGGTAGGTTACAGCTTTTAGAATATGCTAAAAATAATCCAGCCTTACAAGGAGCTCTTTCTGGCATAGATATTGATAAAAAAGAACAGATAGACAAATACATTGAAGGTGTATTTGCTAGTAACAAGTTCACAGAAACTCATCCTATGGTAGATTTATCTAAGACACATACTATTGACGATGTTGAATACATCGTGCCTCGTTTTTTAAATAATAACGTATATGATGATCTTATTTTAGCATCAGGTAAGCCTTTTATGTTCCCTGTAAATAAAGTGCACGATAGAGTTTATGAAAATCAAGTGTTGCAACCGTTTGAAGAATTAGATCTTAATAAATCAGAAGACAGACAAACACTTAGCTTACAGCAATTAAATAAAAGAGGCTTTAATCCCTCCGTCCAAAGCATGTCAACTGGCGGTTTTTATTAAAAAATGGAAAATAAAGAAGAATTAAGTATAGACCAGAGGCTGTATAGATTAGCTAATCCTAACTCTGTACAAAGGCTTCCCAGAGTAAACGAAATTGCTCCTTTTGGTACTCAAGTTAAAGAATCACTTAATCAAGGTTTTGATGAAGCTGTTATTACAGGTCAAATCCCAGACGTTCTTGCTAGGTTTAAAGGAGGTTCATTGGATGCTGCAAGCGGTCTTAAACCTTTAACTAAAGACCAGTTTGACAGTAGTGGGTATAACTTTTACGGAGATGCTTTTAAACATGATCCTAAAGAAACTCCTACTCAGACTCAGTTACGGTTTAATAGGTTTGTAAAAAGAGCAGTTAGTCAAGAAGATACTAGCGGTGGAGGAGTTGTGCAGGAAGTAGTAAACTTCGGAGCTAATCTTACAACAGGGATGCTAGGAGACAGTTTGTTTGCAGCAGCTCCTTATGCGATTGTTTCGGCAGGTATAAAAAATGCAGGGGTAGCTTTAACAAAAGGCATGGGGCAAGTTTCTAGACAATCAGCTATTCGCCAAGCTACAAAAGCTGCAGGGCGTGAAAGGGCGTTAGCCAGCGGTTCTAGATGGCAGGTGGCTAAGGCTGTAAGCACAGATTATTTTACTCAATCCGCAATTGCATCTGGTGTCGAAACAGCCATATGGGGAGGGTTTGAGCAGTATATTAGCCAAGACGTTAGCTCTGCAGACTTGGCAGTAAACTTTGGGTTTAGCGTAGTAGTAGGACAACCGTTTAATGCGTTTGCAGTAAAGAGAGCATTTAAAGAACAAGATAAAGTTCTTAAATTTAACCAAGACATAGACTCTGTCTCTAGGTTCCTTCAAGACGGACAAACAACTCAAGCTGCGCTTAAGCTAGCAGACTTCTACGCCCCTGCTAAAAAGATTGCTAAAGAGAACAAAGAGTTTTCGTTCTTGCTTCAAGATGTTGATGACATAACTAAGCTGACTCCAGACCAAGTTGATGCTGCTGCTAGATTTCAGCAAATGGTTACGGTTCAAGAGCTTAAGAGAAGTGTAGCAAATCAGGCTTTGAGCACATTGGCTTCAGATGCTGCAAGCGGTGTTTCTCAAGAAGATCTTAAATTACAAATTACAGAGAAAATTGAAAGAATATATAATGCTATTGACAACAACGAGCATCTTACTTTAGCCGACGAAGACTGGCGGGTCTTAGTCGAGTCTGGATGGGACCCGTCTCCTGAAGACCTTGCAATTAGAAATCAATGGGAAGCTTCTCAAAGGCAGCTTGAGATGGATTTTGATTTAGACTTAGTGCCCGATTCTCCTAGAAGTCAACTTGCAGAAGTGACATATAAAAAAGGAACAGCAGCTGTTGTAAAAGCTGAAGCATCTGGTGAAGGTATAAATGTTCTTAGAAGACAAGGGACTGACGAGCACTATGGCAACCCGTTTAGTCATCTGGGGTATAGGGGCACTGTCAAAACAGCTGGTTTGCAGGAAACTGTTGACTCGTATCGTTCGTGGCTAGAGGGAACTGATCACACAGATGTTAACCAAGCACAAAGACAGTGGATTTTAACTCAAATAGATTCGGGTGCGCTAGACGGCAGAAAGCTTTTGTATTATGATGAAAGTGTTCAGCCCAACCACGCAACAGCACTTGCAGAGTTTATTCAAAAACGTAGAGGTGTTAAAAGTAAACCTTTAACTAAAAAAGGAGAAGGTTTTGTAAATCACTCTGGAGGCGCAAGAGGTGCTGACGATGTATGGGGAAATATTGGAGAGGAATATGGTATAACTTCTCGTCATTACTACGTAGAGGGTAACAAAACTCCAAAAGGTAATACACCAGTTACACAGGAACAGGCTAACGTAGCAGATTCTGCTTTAGTAAAAGCTAATGAAACCTTACAAAAAACTTTTCCAACAAGTAATACTTATGTAAATAACTTGTTACGCAGAAACTATTATCAAGTTGTAAATTCAGACGCTGTTTTTGCCATAACAGAGATTAAAAGAGAGGGGTCCAGAGTCGGAATTCCTCAAGGAGGAACAGGGTGGGCAGTTCAAATGGCTGTGGATATGGGCAAGCCTGTAGCAGTATTTAGTCAAAATACAAATCAATGGTTTTCTTGGGATGGTGCTTCTGGTAAGTGGCTGCAAATAGACACTCCAACTCTTACAAAAAACTTTGCAGGCATAGGGACTCGTAATTTAAATACTGTAGGAAGAAAAGCTATTAAAGAAGTGTATACAAAAACATTTCAGTCAGATGTTAGAACTAGGTTTTCTAAAATAGGCAATGATCCCAATCAATTTGCAGGAGCAGCAATGTTACTACCTGAATTAGGATTTAAGGGTAAAGTTTCGCTTATTTCTGAACCAGAAACTAGTTTTAAAGCTCAGTATGAAAGAAGCTCTTCAAAAATTACTTTTAATCTAGCACATTTTGGTGAGAATGAATCAGCAATTTCTAGTGCTTTGCACGAGCTTGTTCACCATCTTGGTGATAATTTTAAACCAGCGTATCAGCAAATCCTTGACGTGGTGAGCAACAATGCTCGACTACGAGACCAAATATTTAATGATGGGCTGTGGAGACAGTATAATAATGACGATCTTACATTCTATTTTGATTATTTAAGAAGCCTTGGAAAAGATACTAGTGATCCAAAAATAAAACGAGAAGCTTACGATTGGGCGGATGCACGCCACAAAGAAGAAGGGGTAGCTTGGTTTGTTACTGAAGCTTCTAGGCATAACGAGTTCTGGAAAGGAATGCACGCATCGAACCCTAAGCTGTTTAATGAGCTGAGAGATTGGTTTCTTTCTGTGTGGGAAAATCTTAAAAAGGAAAGAAGGTTAAATAGATCAAAGTTAACTGACAGGGATCGAAAAGCTTTTTATGATGTTGGTGTTATTATTGGAGCAATTAACAGCTCAGGAGTTTCTAAGCCAATTGCGGGAGCGGGGTCATTAGACCCCACTTTAAACACCCAGAACTTTGCGAACGTAAAAAAACAACTTAACGAAACGTTTAACAACGAACAGATTGACAAACCAGAACCTCAGCAATCTGAGCTAGCTTTAGAGTCTGAAAAAACGCTAGAAAGAAATCTTAACGAATCTGGAAGTTTAAACAATAACCGATCTGAGTTTTTTATTAACGAGACTAACATAGTTCTTGGGGATCCTACTGTTCTACAAACTATACTAAGCACTCCTGAAGGGTACAACGCAGCTAACGATAAAGGAGCTGTGGCTCGTAAAGCTTACGTCCGCACAGCTCTTGAACAGAACGGGCTAGAAAACTATTCGGATATTGCAGAAACTGTAATAGACATTGCATCTAAAAAAGATTTCCAAGAATCTTTAATAAATGACATTTTTAATAAGTCTGGAAACTATTTTCAAACTGCTGATTTAAATGTAAAAGGATTATCTGAAGATTTAAAAACAAGTATACGTATATTACTTTCAGAAAGTAATGACATGTCTACAGCTAAGGCTAGAGTTCTTCAATCTTTAAACGAAACATTTAACTCTGAAACACTAAGAGCTGTTCGCAACGGTAAGATACAAAATGATTTTATAGCTGGAGCTACTCAGTTTAAGAGTCCTAAGCAACGTATTGAATGGATACAGAGCCAATTAGATGGTCAGCAACGTTCAGGCTTTAACCCACAGTCTTCTGCTAACGTTAAAAGCAAAGCACAGATCGTTGTAGATGCTAAACCTATAAACGATGTTTTAGAAAAGCACGGTCTTTGGGATGTGTTCATTGGAGCGGGACATGGTCCCTATCTTGAAGTCCTTCGTAAGCAAACAGGGGGTAACGCTGATGCAATTAAAATCTATGGTAAAGACTTACGCGCAAATGTTAATGCTTTCGCTGCTGACCTTATGGTTGCAATGCGTACTGGTGACACTCCTGCTAAGTGGAAGGGCTCTGATGCTTTTGATGAGCTTGTTGACGCTATTAAAAAGGTTCGTGACTCCCAATTAGTAGCCGTTAATCGCTATGGAGCTAATGCCCGTGTGCGTTCTGACTTTTCGGGCTGGAGTCAAAGATGGTCTGGCGATGCTATAAAAAAAATAGGCTTTGACCAGTTTAGAACAGACATGCTTGGTGGCATTGATTGGGAGGCTACAAGTAGAGCCCACGGAGATGTATTAGTTCGCAAAGAAGGTAAAGACATACCGTTTGATCGAGAAGTATATTTGAAGGAGTGGTATTACCGTATAACTGAACTTAAGGAGGTGGTAGAGGGCGGAGACGTTGCAAAGTCTTTTGAGCAGTCTCGTATGGTGCATTTAAAAGCTGACGCTGAAGCTAAGCTGTTGGCTAAGTATAGCGGAGAAGGCAACTTGGGTAAACTTCTTATGGATCAGATTCGTTACCGCTCAGAGATGATTGCGTCTCTTGGCTTTTTTGGAAGCGAGCCATTGACCACTATTCAAAACACATTAGATGCTGCCGAATTAAGGCGTGGTGACAATGTTGGCAAGTTTAAGTATGACACGGTTCTTGGAACAACTAAGTTGCTAATCAATGAATTAGACAACCCCGTAGATGCTTCGTTTGCATCCATATTTAAAAGTGTTCGCAAGGTAGGTAATCTTGCGTTCTTACCTCTTTCTGGGTTTTCTGCTCTTATGGACATACCGCTTAGTGTATCAACACTAAAGTATACAGGTGCAGAGATTGGCGTTAATGAGTTTATGCCTCAGTTTATAGCAGCAATGTCTCGACAGTTTAAGGAAGACAAGTCTGGTATGACTGCCTATTTTAGAGATGTGGGAGCAGCCTACGACGTAGTTAACAACGCTAACGTCAGGCAGATTACTGGAGATGTGTCAGGCGAAAAAGGACTGCTAGATATAGCTATGTCCTTTATGTTTGAAGCTAACGGTATGCTCAGAATTACTGCTGCTGGTCAGGAAGCATTTGCAGACTGGACAAGTCGTAGTCTTGGCAAGGAAGCTGCAGCAGGTAAGTTTAATGACTTGCGCCTTGAAAGCCTACGTAACTTTGGTTTTACAGATGCAGAGATTAGTGTTTTAACAAAATCAGCAAGCAAAGAAGCCCCAGACGGCATAGCTCGTGTTATGCCTCAGACCGTTGAAGACGCTAACGTTTCTAATAAACTCAGAGAATACTACCTGCATTACATGAAACAAGCGGTTCTTGAGCCTGATGCTGGTGCTCAGGCAATTACCCGTGGTAATTTTAAAGCAGGAACTATTGGGGGCGAAGTTATGAGAACAGGGTTTCAATACTCTTCGTTTATATTAGGTCTTAGCCGTGTTATATTTAATCGCTTTGCTAATGGGTATACAGGCTCTCAATTAAACCACGTCCGAGCAATGTCGCACTTGGTTGCATTTATTGGCACGTCGTTAGCGACCGCTTGGTTTGTTACCGCAACAAAGGACTTGGCTAAGGGGCGTGCTCCCATCAATCCAATGAATATGTCGTCATTTGACTGGCAGAGGATCTTAAGCCAGTCGGGTCTTATTGGTATCGGAGAGATACCTTTAGAACTTTTAGAAGGTTCTCTACCTGTGTCGCCTATAGCTAAAGCTCCACTTGACCTAGCTACAGGAGTAATTGGTGGAGATGGGGAGAAGACCGCTAAAGCCATAGCACCTTTTGCAGGAGGCGGTTATCCACTTGTAGGCAATGTTATCAAAAGTATGCTTGGCATGGCATTTACAGAGTCCGCAGGAAGCATAGCACAAGCTGAGTTTGACTACTTACAGAAATTTTAACCTTGACATTTTCACTAAAAATTACTAATTCTACCCTATAATGGCTGACTCCAAGAACTCCAAGATTTCAGAGCTTATCGAGCTCACAGATCCATCCAATGCGGATTTTATCCCTATTGTGGATACCGCAAACCAAGAGACCAAGAAAATCTCCTACACTAACCTCGTTTCCGCTTTAAACACCGATGACGACAGCTATTCAAAAACTGAGATTGATGCATTACATGCAACTGGTATGTGGTATTACGCAGATCAAAGTGCTTTTCCTGCCGCTGCCAGTAACCACGGACGTGTAGTCCACAGCCATGCTGATGGTTCTATGTATTATGCTCATAGTGGAGCTTGGCACAAGATAGAGAATGAGGTAGAAGCAACAGCTGCTCGGGCTGTACTTCAATCGAACATAAACACTGTATCATCGGACATAAGTAGTGTTCAGTCGGACGTAAACCAAAACGAGTCAGACGCTGATTCCGCTATTGCTGCTTTACAGGCGGACGTAAACCAAAACGAGTCAGACGCTGATACCGCAATCGCTGCTTTACAAGCAGACGTTGACCAAAACGAGTCAGACGCTGACACCGCAATCGCTGCTTTACAGGCGGACGTAAAC
>Ga0115004_10000197_pt1 | contig 41394 bp, 34 predicted proteins | sample ArcticOcean_MG_C_10_FD_88737 | JGI IMG/M metagenome (GOLD analysis project Ga0115004, IMG submission 88737) | Marine microbial communities from western Arctic Ocean - ArcticOcean_MG_CB11_90 | ecosystem: Environmental > Aquatic > Marine > Oceanic | place: Arctic Ocean: Canada Basin | collected... | reverse complement strand
TGAGTTTCCCATGGATCTATGGCGTAAATTGGGCGATATGGGTTTGCTAGGTATTACCGCAGACGAGCAGTATGGTGGCACAGGCATGGGCTATTTGGCTCACTGCGTGGCCATGGAAGAAATATCTCGCGCCTCCGCATCGGTAGCGCTGTCCTATGGCGCCCATTCAAATCTCTGCGTTAGCCAGCTACACAAAAATGGCACTGAGGCACAAAAGCAACAGTACCTACCCAAGCTATGCTCTGGCGAGCATATTGGCGCGCTGGCAATGAGTGAGCCCAATGCGGGTTCTGATGTGGTCAGCATGAGACTCAGAGCCGACAAACGGGGTGATAAATATATTCTCAATGGCAACAAAATGTGGATAACCAATGGTCCCGATGCCCATACTTATATTATTTATGCTAAAACCGATCTCAGCGCCGGTTCGAAAGGCATGACTGCGTTTATAGTTGAACGAGATTACCCCGGATTTTCGCGTCATCAAAAGCTCGATAAGTTGGGCATGCGCGGTTCCAACACCTGTGAGCTTGTGTTTCAAGACTGCGAGGTTCCCGCGAAGAACATTCTGGGTGGCGAAGGCCGTGGAGTTGCAGTACTGATGTCGGGTTTGGATTATGAACGCACAGTACTATCGGGCGGTCCCATCGGGATTATGCAGGCCTGTCTGGACGTCGTATTACCGTATATCCATGAGCGTAAGCAATTTGGTCAGGCTATCGGTGAATTCCAATTAATGCAGGGCAAAATTGCTGACATGTATGCGGAATTAAATGCCTCTCGCGCCTACTTATATGCAGTCGCCAGAGCCTGTGATCTCGGACAAGATTCTCGCAAAGATGCCGCTGCAGTAATCTTATTTACCGCTGAAAAAGCCACACAAATGGCTTTGCAAGCCATTCAGGCCTTGGGTGGCAATGGCTATACCAATGAATATCCGACTGGTCGATTATTGCGCGATGCCAAACTTTATGAAATCGGTGCAGGCACATCCGAGGTGCGCCGTATGTTGATAGGCCGCGAGCTTTTTTCCCAGACGGCCTGATCGGCGTATTTGAATGACAACTTAAGAAATCCCTTAAGAGAATGTTTATGACAACAATCAAAAGCAAAATCAATACTAAAAGCACTGACTTCGCCGCGAATGCCGCAGCGATGCAAACCCAGATCGACGCACTGGCGACCACCCTAAATCAAGTTAAGCAGGGCGGTGGCGCCAAGGCCTGTGATCGCCATGTCAGTCGCGGCAAATTATTGCCCCGCGAGCGATTACTAGGCTTGCTAGACTCGGGATCCCCCTTTTTAGAACTGTCTGCACTGGCCGCCCATAAGGTCTACGGCGAGGAAGTCCCTGCCGCGGGTATTATTACCGGTATTGGTCGAGTCAGTGGTCAGGAATGCGTGGTGGTAGTCAATGATGCGACAGTTAAGGGAGGCAGCTACTACCCTCTTACCGTCAAGAAACATCTGCGTGCTCAGGCTATTGCCGCAGAAAATAATCTACCCTGTGTCTATTTAGTAGATTCTGGCGGTGCTAATTTACCGCGCCAAGATGAAGTCTTTCCAGATCGCGAACATTTTGGGCGTATCTTTTTTAATCAGGCCAACATGTCAGCTCGCAATATTCCCCAAATTGCAGCGGTTATGGGATCTTGCACCGCTGGCGGTGCCTACATGCCGGCCATGGCCGACGAGTCAATTATTGTCAAGGAACAGGGGACCATCTTTTTAGCGGGTCCCCCTCTGGTTAAAGCGGCCACAGGTGAGGTTGTCACAGCCGAAGAACTCGGTGGAGCTGATGTCCACTGTCGCACCTCTGGTGTCGCCGATCACTATGCGAATAATGATCACCACGCTTTAGATCTAGCGCGCAGCGCCATTGCTAGGCTCAATCGCGTCAAACCCGTCAACGGTGACTTCAAAGCTACTGTGGATCCGCTGTATGACACAAAAGAAGTCTATGGTGTGGTGCCGGCCGATTCACGCAAGTCCTATGATGTCCGTGAAATCATTGCCCGAACGGTAGATGGCTCAGATTTTGATGAATTTAAAGCTCTTTACGGCACCACATTAGTCTGCGGTTTTGCTCGCATACACGGCTATCCAGTCGGTATTGTGGCTAACAACGGCATTCTGTTTGGCGAGTCAGCTCAAAAGGGTGCACATTTTATTGAACTCTGTGCCCAGCGCAAAATTCCCCTCGTATTCTTACAAAATATCACCGGCTTTATGGTCGGCAAGCAGTATGAAAATGACGGTATTGCCAAGCATGGTGCCAAGATGGTTACCGCCGTTGCTACGGCTAATGTGCCCAAATTTACAATACTCATCGGGGGTTCCTTTGGTGCCGGCAATTACGGCATGTGCGGTCGCGCCTATGATCCTCGCTTTCTATTTATGTGGCCTAACGCGCGGATTTCGGTCATGGGTGGTGAGCAGGCAGCTGGCGTGCTGGCTCAGGTGACTAGGGATAAATATGAGCGTGATGGCAAGCATTGGAGCGCGGAAGAAGAGGCCGACTTTAAGCAGCCTATTATTGATAACTATGAACATCAGGGCCACCCTTATTACGCCTCAGCTAGGCTTTGGGATGATGGTGTGATTGACCCGGCCGACACGCGCATGGTGTTGGGACTCGCGATTTCGGCCAGCCATAACCAAGTGATTGAAGAGACAAAATTTGGCGTGTTTAGAATGTAACTATGACCTAAGGCGCAACACCAAAAAGCCCACGGAAGATTGCAGCAGCGCAGAGAACAGCTTGGCTCAATCGCGATCAGTATTAAAGAATTAGGTAGGAGGCTCTAAATATGGAAAAAGTCATTACTGAAATTGATAGCGATGGTATTGCTCGGGTAACGTTAGACAATCCCAGCAAGCACAACGCATTTGATGATCAAATTATTGCGCAGTTGACTGACGCCTTTAGCGCAGTCGCTGCAAACTCGAATGTACGTGTGATGGTTTTAGCGTCTGAGGGAAAAAGCTTCTCTGCTGGGGCTGACCTCGACTGGATGAAGCGCATGGCAAGCTATTCTTATGATGAAAACTTACAAGATGCGCGGGCATTGGCACTGATGCTCCAAACACTCAAGACCATGCCTCAACCGACTATTGCCCGAATTCAGGGTGCTGTATTTGGCGGTGCGGTGGGTCTCGTTAGCTGCTGCGATATTGCGGTGGCGGCGACTGTTGCAACATTTAGTCTAAGCGAAGTTAAAATCGGTTTGGTTCCCGCCACGGTTAGCCCCTACGTGATAGAAGCGATTGGTGCGCGCGCAGCACGTCGTTATTTTATGACGGCGGAACGTTTCAGTGCTCAGACGGCAAAGCACATTGGACTACTTAGCGAAGTCATTGGCCCCGAAAATCTAGATAAGCAGATCGGTCTTTTAATTGATGCCCTACTGGCTAACGGGCCCGAAGCAGTTATCGCCTCTAAGCAACTGGTAGCTGATATCAATGGCCAAGCCATAGGATCTGATTTAATTGAACACACTTGCAAAATCATCGCAAAAATTCGTGTTAGCGAACAGGGCCAAGAAGGTTTGCAGGCCTTTTTAGAAAAGAGAAAACCCCATTGGTTAGAGGACTAAGCCCCATTATGTTTACTAAAATACTGATCGCCAATCGTGGTGAAATAGCCTGCAGAGTGATTAAAACTGCCCGCGCACTAGGCATTTTGACCGTTGCCGTTTACAGCGAAGCTGACCGTAATGCGCTGCATGTAAAAATGGCAGATGAGTCCGTTTCGATAGGACCATCGCCCTCAAGTGAATCCTACTTAGTGGGAGAAAAAATTATTCAGGCGGCACTGGATACCGGCGCTGAAGCCATCCATCCGGGCTATGGGTTTCTCTCAGAAAATGCACAATTTTGCCGTCAGTGCGCGACCAATAATCTGGTGTTTATTGGTCCTCCGGTTGCCGCTATTTTGGCCATGGGCTCTAAGTCCGCAGCTAAGAACATCATGGCGGAAGCTGGAGTACCACTGGTTCCTGGGTACCACGGAGATGATCAAAATCCTGATATTATCAAACAGGCATCTAACAAGATGGGCTACCCGGTGCTGCTTAAAGCCGCTGCTGGCGGCGGCGGCAAAGGCATGCGCGCGGTCTACTCTGAGGCGGAATTTGACGAGGCCCTAGACGCAGCTAAGCGCGAAGCTATGAATGGTTTTAATGACGATATTATGCTGGTAGAAAAGTACCTATTGAAACCACGCCATGTCGAGATACAGATATTCTGCGACAGTCATCAAAATGCTGTGTATCTATTCGAACGGGACTGCTCTGTACAGCGGCGTCATCAAAAAGTCATTGAAGAGGCCCCTGCTCCTGGCATGACTGAGGTTCTGCGCAAACGTATGGGCGAAGCGGCGATTAAAGCAGCCAGAGCGATCAACTATGAAGGTGCCGGGACGGTGGAGTTTTTGCTCGATGCGCAGGGTGAGTTCTTCTTTATGGAGATGAATACTCGACTGCAAGTAGAGCATCCGGTAACTGAGATGATCAGTGGGCAAGACTTGGTCGAATGGCAACTGCGGGTAGCCGCCGGAGAACCTCTACCCTGTTCTCAAGCTCAATTGAAAATCAATGGCCATGCCTTTGAGGCACGTATTTATGCTGAAGATCCCGAACACGACTTTCTGCCTGCCACTGGCGTATTGAGAAGCTTGCAGGGACCGAATGAAAATATTCATGTGCGTATCGATACTGGCGTGGTTGAAGGTGATGAGGTGAGTATTTATTACGACCCCATGATTGCTAAGTTAGTAGTCTGGGATATCGATCGCGATCGCGCACTGCAACGTTTAACAGATGCTTTGAGCCAGTATCGCATCAGTGGTCTGACCACTAATATTGGCTTCCTATACAATCTAGCCACGAGCCTGTCCTTTCAAAATGGCGATGTCGACACCGGCTATATTGAGGAGCATGAGCTGGAGATATTTCGCCGCCGAGATGCAGATATTAATTATGCGGTTCCCTTGGCGGCAGCAGCCATCATTAAACGGAGAGTCGAGCAAGGCCTTGAGGCGGCGAGATTATCTACCGAGCCCAACTCTCCCTGGCATCTCAATAATAGCTGGGGACTGCCAGCACCGAACCTAACTATTCAAGTGCAGCAAGCGACGGTTGAAACAATGGCTGATAGCGACGTTAGCCTCGCGGGCATGACACCGGTCGCCACTGACACTGGCTTTGATTTGTTTACGCCAAAAGGTTTCTTTCGCTGCATTGAAGTCGCGCCAGATTTAGGCGCTGATGATGAAGATTCTCATGGTAGTAATCTCCATGCGCCGATGAATGGGACGCTGGTCGCTCTGCTGGTGAATATCGGTGTTGCCGTGACTAAAGGTGACACCTTATTGGTCATGGAAGCGATGAAAATGGAACATACCATTGTTGCCCCCAGCGATGGAATGGTCACAGAGTTTTATTTCCAAGCAGGGGAGCTAGTTGATGGTGGCAGTGAATTATTGGCCTTTGAGGCAAGCCCTCAATGAACTACCCCAAACGCGTAAAGATTGTTGAGGTCGGCCCCCGTGATGGCCTCCAAAACGAAAAAACGACAGTTGATATCGATACCAAAGTTGCATTGATAAACCGCTTAAGTGAGGCTGGACTCAGTACCATAGAGGCTGGTAGCTTTGTCAGTCCTAAATGGGTGCCACAAATGGCCGGTAGTGATCAGGTCTTCAGCCAACTCCCAAAGCACACAGCAACGACCTATACCGCCCTAACACCTAATATACAGGGCCTAGAGCGTGCCATTGCCTGTGGTGTCCGAGAAGTAGCTGTTTTCGCCGCGGCTTCCGAGAGCTTTAGTCAAAAAAATATCAACTGCTCAATCGCAGAAAGTATCGAACGCTTTAAACCTCTGGCCGAGAAAGCCCTAGCTAACGACCTGCGCGTCCGCGGCTATATATCCTGCGTGGTGGGATGTCCCTACGAAGGGACCGTGGACATCGAGTCTGCTACTGCTGTAGCCAACCAGTTACTCGGCATGGGTTGCTATGAAGTCTCACTTGGCGACACCGTAGGGACGGGTACGCCAGCGACTATAGAATTATTACTAAATAGACTTCTGGTCGATATTCCTGCGAGCAAACTCGCCGTGCACCTGCATGACACCTATGGTCAGGCACTGGCTAATGTCCTGCGAGCATTACAGATGGGTATTTCGGTGATTGATAGTTCTGTCGCCGGATTAGGGGGCTGCCCGTACGCTGAAGGCGCCTCAGGTAATCTAGCCACTGAAGACCTCGTCTATCTGTTGGACGGCCTAGGTATAGACCATGGCGTAGACCTGACTAAATTGATTGCAGCAGGCAATTTTATTAGTCAGAAACTTAATCGCATCAATGGCTCAAAGGTGGGATTAGCACGGCAGTAAGTTATACTGCGACCCTCGAAAAAACTATTTGGAGTTGGCCTTTTGACTGCGTTTCGCCCCTGTATTGATCTTCACCAAGGCAAGGTAAAACAGATTGTCGGTGGCAGTCTGAGCGATACTGGCGTCAAAACCAATTTTGTCAGCTCCCTTGATGCCGCGTACTACGCCAACCTGTATCAGCAAAACCGGCTTGGGGGCGGACATGTCATCGCCCTAGGACCAAACAACCAACAGCAGGTTCTTGAGGCGCTAGCGGCCTATCCCAATGGTCTGCAGTTTGGTGGTGGCGTCAATCTGGAAAATGCCGCTAACTATCTAGCCGCAGGTGCCTCACATATTATTGTCACCTCTTACCTTTTTGAAAACGGTGAATTTTGCTGGCCGCGCCTCGCCGCTATAAAGGCTGAAGTCGGCTCCGACCGGTTAGTACTCGACCTCAGTTGTCGCCGAACAAGCAGCGGCTGGATGATTGCTACTGATCGCTGGCAGACCCTAACCAACACCCCAGTAAACCAGCAAACTATTACTGAACTAGAGCAACATTGCGCAGAATTTTTGGTGCACGGCGCAGATGTAGAAGGCCTGCAGGCTGGCATTGATGAGGACCTAGTGACGGAACTGGGAAAGTATTGCACAGTACCTGTCACCTACGCAGGCGGTGCCCGTTCAATCGCGGACCTGACGCTGGTTGAGTCACTGTCTCATGGTAAAGTCGACCTGACCATCGGCAGCGCCTTGGACATCTTCGGCGGCGACGGCATAAGCCTTAAAGACTGCATTAAGTGGAATGATCGACGCGTTTAACTGTGCAATTTCTTGCGTATTCTTATCACTCCCAAAATCGCTATGACGAAAACAATCGGCGTAGCAACGGCGAGAGCCATAGAATGAGAGATAGGCAGGTACTCTTCAATCGGAAGAGGCTTAGTTAATAGTTCGATCAGATTCATACTGTAATAGGTCATCGCAACAACGGAAAGGCCCTCAACCGTCTGCTGTAACCGCAACTGTAATTCGCTACGTTTATCCATCGAAGCCAACAATTCTTGATTTTGAGTTTCCAATGATAACTGTAATCTAAGGTGCAGAAGCTCACTGGTACGACTAATCCGTTTAGATAGATTTTCTTTGCGCTTAACAATAGACATACAGGTATTAAAAGCCGGAATAAATCGACGTGCATGGAACTGTTTCAGAGTTCGCATAGTTGGTATTTTTTTCTCCCGGAGCATATCCAGCCTGCTCTCGGTCAAATTAAAGTAGGCCTCTGTAGCGGAAAAACGGAAATTATGATCAGCGACCAATTTCTCTAACTGTGTCGCCTCAGCGATCAGTTCGTTCATTAAATTCTGTTCGTCCTCTAGCGTGATCAGCATGTTTAATTTGTCATTGGTGTCTACCAGACGCTGCTCAAGCTGTCGAACCTCAGGCATTAGAAGCCTTGCGGTCGGCAGTGCCAATAGGGTCATTGAGCGGTAAGCCGCAATCTCTAAAAGATTGCGTACAACGCGACCCGCCTGAGAGGGATTTAAGCCATCATCAATCACTAGGGTACGTATAAAACCATCAGATTCCGCTTGAACTGAAGTCCAGAGAGTCGCTAACCCGTCATAGATAGTGCCGCCAACCAGGCGCTGACCATTAAAATATTCACCCAATGCTTCTTCCGTCGCCGGCGTGTCCACCGCTGGGCGGAGATCAATATGGTTGGCCGCGATAAGCTGCCCTGAGATACCATCAACCCAACTTTGGTCGATCAGTGAAAATACATCCTTAAAGAATTCCGACTCCGCACGTCCCTGCCGCACAACCGTATACGTTGAGAACTCATTATGAAACTCCCAACGTAAATCAAAGTCTGCAAAGCTCTGATAGTAACAGTCAGCATTCTCAGGCGGCACTGCTACGCCGTAAAGGTGGGCGAGCTCAGCTAGCTTATTTAACTCGTCTTGACGATCACCAGTATGCAGAAATACCAAGCTGGAAATCTGCGCAGGCATTGCAACCACGGGGAAAGGCCGATTGTGCAACTCATTGACTAAAGCATCTTTAAGCGGGTGATGATCCATGCAATGTAACCTCTCTGTCGATGATGCCAGCTAATGTATTCTGGCTAGCTCTGCTAAGCCTATTTTTAAGACATTCGTGTAGCCCATAACTAGACTATACGTTGACTAACAGATTAAGTATTACATTGCCCCTACTATTAAAGATTCAATCAACTGCGCCGCCCCCGACGCAGTTGTTATAGATACGTTCGTTGATCAAACTTACTGCTGCCGACCCCCCCTCCCGCCTACCAGGTCCACTCAACGCCGACCTGCACGCTGCGAGGCGTGCCGGGGAAATAACGTTCCTGACTAAAGGTTGTGTAATCAGCTCGCTCAGCGTAATGCTCATCTGTGAGATTACTGATGTTGGCATAGACACGCATTGATCCGGACAGAGACCAACCCGCGCGAAGATGCACTAAGTCATGACCTTGATACTGATGCAGATTTTCAGGGTTCAGGTAATAACTGCCCATAGATTGCCATTCAAGCTCGACAATTTTATCACTGGTTGGAGTCCACGCCAGCCTAGCACTGCCAAAGTGTCTTGGCGCCGTGTCTATATCATTGCCACGAATATCAACCTCACCGAGCACTACACTGTTGAGATAGGTGTGCCGAGCCTGCGTTACGCTAATGCCCAGAGACCACTGTGTATTGATCGCATAGTCAAGCTCCAACTCAATACCCTGATGCTCAGTATTGCCATTGCTGACATTAAAGTAACTGGAATCTCTGAAAATCACATTATCTTTTTCCATATGATAAATAGCCACCTGATAACGCAGAGAGCCCAGATTACCTGCCATACCCATTTCAATGGAATCCATACTTTCTGAGTCGAGATCAGTTATTTGTTGCGCGCGCTGCAAACGATATAACTCAGTCGCTTGGGGCGCCCTAAAGCCGCGCGCTAACCTTACAAATCCACTGTGAGTATCAATCAGCTGGAACTTAGCACCTAGATTAGATGACCAGTTATTAAAGTCATCTTCACCACTAGCGGGACGACTGTAGCGACAGCCGCCACGGCCACATTTAGTCCCATCGGCTTTGGTGCGACCAGCCAGCATTTTATTATCGTAGTCGTAACGCATTGATTCGAAACGTAATCCGCCTGTCACGGTCACACGATCAGAGAGCATCCAATCTAGACTTATAAATGGCGCTACCATTGTTGCATCAACCTGATAGTCGTAATGCTGTCCTTCAGGGATTGTCTCCTGTAAAAAGCTAGACCCTTGAGTGGGAGCATCCTGAGACTGCTTTAAGTAGGCGTCTGTGATCTCAGCATCAAAACCCGCGATAACATTTACGCTCTGGCTAAGCGCTCGGTAATAACCTACTTGCACACCGGCACTCTTTTGTCCATTTTCTTCCAGTGGATCACCCGGCAAAAAATGCTGTAAAAAATCCATTTGGCCATAACGAATGTAGGGCGTAATCACCAATTCATAATTTTTCTTTGATTGACTAATACGCGACCATAGGCGCGCAGACCTGACATCGCGATAGGCTTCAGGGTTAAGATTTAGCTTAACCTTAGAGTCGTCTTTATAGGCATCTAAGCCCTCAATAAAACCCGCGGTCTCTTGATTAAGATTGGTCACTGTTAAACCCGAATCAATCTTCAAGTCGTCGCCCTTATAAGCGTGACGCAGCGATACTTTCTGCTGTCCAAAACTTGAATCATCACGATAACCGCCATCGCGGGTAAAATTGGCCGCGATGCCTAGATTGTCTATAGCTGACTTAAATTTGAGACGACCATAATCATTGGCTCCCGCCTCCAGGCCTAAATAGCTCTCCGGAGAAACCTCTGGTGTGACCACATTAATCACCCCATGCATCGCGTTAGAGCCGTGTAGAACCGTACCTGTACCGCGCAACACTTCAATACGCTGGGCCATCTCTGTATTGGCTTCAAACAACTCATTGATATTACAAAAGCCGGCAGCCCTCAGAGGAATGCCATCTTCTTGCATCAAAAAACCGCCGCAACCGCCAGCACCCGTCAACACGGGCGAGCGCACAGCAGGCAAATATTCCTGACCATTGCCACGGTGTAAGTTGACACCGGCAACTCGCGATAGCGCCTGCTGTATGTGAGCATGTGAGACTAACGCTAGAGCCGTCTCATCGACCACAGAGATACTGCCAATTACATCCGAAAGTGGGGTCTCCGCACGCGCAGCAACCGTAACAATTTCCTCTATATCTGCCATCGATGCGCTGGTAAAAATAGCCGCGCTAACAGCCATATAAAGTCCAATTTTCTTAATCATTATAAAAATTTTTCCTGTTCACTATTCGTCAATTAGAGACCTGTATTTGCCATGTTTGTGTCGTCAATGATGTTATTAATAGCCTATGTCCTGTTGAGTCATAATCAGCCATTGCGGCCATCGTTATCAGGGTCGCTTTACAGTCGGAATCTTAACCCATCTGCACGCGCCCCATCAGATGCCTATTTCATAGAGAGTCTCATCTACCCTGCACAGTCAGATATTCTCAGGCAATACGACCGGCAAAGCGGTGTCGCTATAAATAACAACATCTCACCCCTGGCCGTTTCGCCTCATAGACTGGCTATCGCTCAGGTGCGTGGTGGCAAGCCATGAACCATGGTTAAAGATTCCAGTCTAGTGCCAGCACGACGGTGCTCAGACAGGGCTTGATAGTCTGGGTCTGCATACCAATCTGTGGCTGCCTGTTCAGAGGGAAAGGTGAACATGATCATGCGTCCTTCTCTTGGTGAAAATCCTTCCAGATGCACTGGGCTGTCGTCAAAGGTTATAAACGACCCACCGTACTTTTTTAACAGCGGGAAAAAACCCTTTTCGTAAACTCTATAGTGCTCAGCTTCGGTAACGATTAGATTAGCTATTACATAGACAGATACTTCACTCATACTTTTTCTTCCTTTACTGTTGATTAATAAGCTCTAACCAGTCCGCCACAGCGAGACCAATCTCTTGAGGACTATCCTCTTGAATAAAATGTGTTCCCGCAACCGTAATCTCTGTTTGATTAGGCCAACTGCGACAGAACTCCCTCGCCTTGCCTACCAGGATAGATCCGGGTTCAGCATTAACAAAAAGCTTTGGTAGCTTTTTGTTGTGCAACATCCACTGGCCATAACCTCGCACTAACGCCACCATGTCTGGAGGCTCTCCCGCTATGGGTATTTGCCGGGGCCAATTAAGCGTTGGCTGGCGATCATCTGGTGTCGAAAAAGCAGCGCGATACTGTTGCATTTCCGTCTCTTCGAGGGTGCGAATGATAGCACTAGGCAAGACGTTCTCGACGAACATATTACGCTCCAAAACCAGATTCTCACCCGCTTCAGAGCGAAAACCTTGGAAAATACCACGCGCAGAGTCGGGCCAATCATCCCAGCTATCGATCGGACAGACAATCCCTTCCATATAAGCGATACCGCGCACCGCGCCGGCATGCTGCTGAGCCCAATAAAATCCCAACGCACTGCCCCAATCATGTACCACCAACGTTACATTTTGATCAGCGTTAATCGCCTTGAGCAATCCCGCTAAATACTCATAGGCGGTCAAAAATGAGTATCTAAGAGGACCTTCACTTGCCGGGAGCTTCTCCGAGTCACCCTGACCAATGAGATCTGGCGCTATGACACGCCCTTTGCCGACAAGTGCAGGGATGACATTGCGCCAAAGATAAGATGACGTCGGATTCCCATGAAGTAACACGATGGGATCGCCTTCGCCCTCCTCCACATAGGCTATTTGCCTGCCCTTAATGGCTTGGTACTTTTTTTCATACATAAGCGGACTGGCTCCATAAAGGCTATAGGCTACCATCGGTTCCTATTTTTGCAATAGTGAAACGCGACCACCAGTCCACCAAAATCTTTGGTTGCTCTCGCACCCCTGTTCAGGTAACTTCGGCAGATAGATAAACTGGCTGAGACTAGGATAGTTATGACGGGGAAGATTCAAAAAATCGACATGCTGATTAAAAACGCCAAGGTGTTTAACAATGGCGAGACAGCCGTCATTGAAGATGTGGCGATAACCGCCGGTCGCATTATCAGCCGAGGGCAGCAGATCAATGATCAGGGCGCCAGTCGAGTTATTGATGCTAAGGGACTATGGTTGATGCCCGGGCTTTTCGATATACATACCCATTATGATTTAGAGCTTGAGATCGCCCCCGGTCTGCCAGAATCGACTCGCCACGGCACTACCTCGGTGGTAATTGCCAACTGCAGCCTCGGGTTAGCATTTGGCGCTCAGCGGGACGGTAAATTTGACCCTATCGTGGCCTGTTACGCTCGGGTTGAAAATATACCCAAATCAGTATTAACCCACTGTGCTGACAATATCAGTTGGTCGACGCCACAGGCCTATCTGGACCATCTTGATCAGCTTAATCTAGGGCCCAACGTTGCCGTGTTACTGCCCCACTCTATGCTGCGCATCGAAACCATGGGCTTTGAAGGCAGTATTACTCGAGACCCGACCCACAGTGAACTGCAGGCGATGAAAGATGCCCTTGGAGACGCTCTTAAATTAGGTTATGTCGGACTTTCTACCGATGCATTACCCTTTCACTACCTCGCTGCGCAGCCCCATTGCGACAAAACAATCCCCACGCAGTTTGCCCAGTACCGGGAAATTAAAGCACTGACTGAGGTGGTCCGCGAACAGGGTGCCACCTGGCAGGCAACTCCGCCAAAAGATAGCGTCATTGACACGTTAAAGACCTTCATGCTGACCAGCGGAAGATTACACGGCCGGCCATTGCGAACCACCGTTGTGGCCGCCTTGGATGTGGCTAATAACTGGAAACTTTCTCGATTAGCAAAGATTCTAGCGCGGCTGCTGAATTCACCTCTCATTCAGGGCGATTTTCACATGCAGGCATTGGGAGCGCGCTTTAAAATCTGGTCCGACGGCGCTATCACCCCTATTGCAGAGGAGATCCCCGAACTGCGCAGACTCAATGAAACCGACCTGGAGGACCGCGCAGGGCGTCTCAGTATCCTCAGTGATCCAGACTACATCAGAGATTTCAAGGCAATGTGGCTTAAAGGCAAGCATCGCTGGGGAATCTCGCGCCTCAAGCGCAAGCTAAACATCGAGGACTATGCCTTTAATCGGAAGCTTGCCGATATGACCGTTGAACTCTGCCCGCAAAAAAATTGGCAGGGTATGGATTTTCAGTCAGTTTTCGATCGCGTTCTCGCCATAACCAATGACTGCCTGAACGAAGAACTAAGCAATACGGAGCAACAGCTGATAAACAGCGACTTCAGCCAAGTGAAGGACGAAGCCGACTTTATGTTACAGATGCTAAGGTCATTCGATACAGACCTTAGCTGGAGCACCATCACCGCTAATCGAGACCTCAAGACGGTTCGGGAACTACTTATGGACCCGCTGCTCCTGCCCGGTTTTAACGACAGCGGCGCCCACCTGACCAATATGGCATTTTATGATGGCAATCTGCGCAGCCTGCAAATGGCGGCAACCGGTGGCGATGCAGACCTGAGCTACATGGTCAAACGACTCACCAAAGATGCCGCCGAGGTATTTGGTGTCGAGGGCGGCACTATTTACCCAGGGGACGTTGCCGATTTGATTCTGATCGATCCGGTTCAGCTCGCCACCTACAATGGTGAGCAGAGCGTGGCTCGTGTCTATCGGGAGGAATTTCAGGCACAACAGTTAGTCAATCGCTCTGACGGAGTGGTCAACCTTGTGATGATCGGCGGCCAAACGGCCTACGAAAATAACGCTTTCAGTAGCACCCTAGGGGTGCAGCCAATGGGCAGATTATTGCGCTCAGTGGCGACGGCAGCTGGAGGCTAGTTACCATTATACGGTTTAGGCGTAATGTATTTTACATGCGCCTATATTTGCCTGTCCCCTATTTCCATGCTAGCCTCGTGCTGAAGCAGACGCTTTAATACAATAATAACAAGAGGAAGCCACCAATGTTAACTATCAAAACGAATACCTATTTAACCGTTTCACTCACTGCTTTATTGACACTTTCGCCCCTATCTTTTGCCGATAACCACGCCGGTGAAGCAACGACTGATGGAGCCTTTACCACCCTGATGGTTGCCGCACCTGATACCGGCAAATATATCGCCAGTCTGAAAAAGAATAGTGGGGCATTTAAAGCTGTCGGAGCCTCAGCTGCCGGCGTCTGTGTCACTCAGTCAGGTCATGAATACCCGGGTCAAATGATGATTTGGAGCGGATACCCGAGTATACAGGCCGCACTAATTGGCTCGTCTAAGTACGATCCCGCCAAAGCGCCCCAGCAGGTCGCAAGGCTGCGAGAGGTTAAATATGGCGTAACCTGGAAATCACTTAAGCCATTTAAGCTCAACCCTGGTTATGAAAGAGTCCAGCGCATACAGGTGGCCAACGAAAAGGTCCCTGCTTTTGTTGCCGCAATGTCCGAGTTAGAAGCAGCCATTCAAAATAACGGCCATGCAGATTTCGGTAACGGTATTTTTGTCTCTATTGGTGGCGGCTCGCATGAAGTGCAAACACTAATGGTTCGTTCAGTCAGTAGAGACGCCGCAGCAGCAGGCGCCCTCTTTGACGAATACTTCTCTGGAACTGCGGCTTGGGCCGGCGCTTTTCAGGCTGTCTCGCCCCATATTGACGCCGTTATCAGTGACAATTTCGAGAGCTGTGAGCAGATTTATGCCGCTGAGTGACATCGCTCAGTAGGGCTCTATCACTACCCAAGGGTCATCTCTAAGAGATGGCCCTTTTCTTTGGCCAGCATTTTGTCCAAGGAAATTATAGCCGGAGATTCAATCACTCGATACCTAGGCTATTGGGCCGACGCTCGCCTCACAGCGCGCGCAGAGGCGTCCCCTCCCGCTGCCGTTTGTGCCACTGTGGATCCGTATAGACTGCCATTGCGAGCGCAGGCTCTGTGCAGCCCTTAATGATATCTGCGCCGCGCTCTGCCACCATCATGGTGGGCCCATTCAAATTACCGTTGGGAATGGTGGGAAATACTGATGAATCAATGACTCTCAAATTTTTCACCCCTCTGACTCTGAGTTCTGCATCGACCACCGCCATGGCATCAACGCCTATCTTGCAGGTGCATGAAGGATGATAGGCACTGTCAACCGACTCACGGACAAAGGCATCAATTTGATCGTCAGTTTGAACCTCAGCCACCGGCTGAATTACTTCGCCTCGGTACGCATCCATTGCCGGCTGGCGCATAATTTCTCGGGTTAAATGTACACAATCTCGAAATCCTTGCCTATCCTGCTCTGTCTCCAGATAGTTAAACAGTATTTCTGGATGCTGCTTTACGTCCGCAGACATCGCCCTCACATGACCGCGGCTGGTTGGCTTATTATGCCCCACATGCACTTGAAAACCATGGTCCTTAAAGGCGACCTTGCCGTCATAGGTAATCGCGCCAGGTAAAAAGTGATATTGAATATCGGCCCATTTGACGCCGGCTCTAGACCGGATAAACGCGCAAGACTCAAAGTGATTGGTTCGGCCCAAACCCGTTTTAAACAAAAGCCACTGCGCCCCTATCAACGCCTTTTTAAATAACCCCAGTTCACTATTGAGACTTATCGGTTGTTTGCAGCGGTATTGAAAGTTGAATTCTAAGTGGTCTTGTAAATTCTCACCGACGCCCGGCAAATCATGTACGACTTTAATGCCGGCTGCCTGCAACACTTTCTCAGGCCCCACGCCTGAAACCTGCAGGAGATGCGGTGATCCGATCGCTCCGGCACAGAGGATCACCTCACGCCGCGCAGTAAACATCTGCATTTTGCCGCGCACGTCGCATTCGATGCCAGTCGCTGTTTTTTCGTCAAAAACAACTCTCGTGACCATGGTATGTTTTAACAACGTCAAGTTACGCCGACTTTTTGCTGGGTTCAGATACGCATGACTGGTCGATGCGCGCACGCCACGATCAACTGTCATAAACTTTTGCCCAAAGCCCTCCTGCCTAAAACCGTTATAGTCTTCTGTCTCGGCGTAGCCAGCCTCAACCCCAGCGTCAATAAATGCTCGGTACAGTGGGTTGCGCATGTTATTACCGCCACTTATCGCTACCGGCCCGTCACTGCCCGCGTACTCACTGACGACACATTGATGACTCTCTAACTTTTTAAAATAAGGTAGACAATTTTGGTAGTTCCAACCGACCGCACCACAGGCCTCCCATTCATCATAATCACCGGCATGACCTCTGACATAAACCATACCGTTTATAGACGAACTACCACCTAGCACTTTTCCTCGAGGACAGTTCATGCGCCGATTATTCAAATGCGGTTCCGGTGCACTTTCGAATCCCCAATTATATTTTTTACTGTTCATTGGGATCCCCAGAGCCGAGGGCATACGAATAAACACACTGCGATCACTGCCACCATATTCCACTAGCAACACGGTGCAGTTTCGATCTTCACTGAGCCGCGAAGCAACAATGGCTCCAGCAGAACCGGCGCCGACCACAATATAGTCATATTCTTGAGTTTGCTGCATACTCTCCGTCACCGTAAACCTGTTAGCTATTATCTGCGAGAGCAAAGCTGTCACGCAGTTTTTTTCTATGTTTGAACAGCAGTGTATAAATAACCACATAAAGGCCAATAACGACTAACCCTACCCATTCAATTTTGAACGGCGTGTACTGATATAAAAGTACCAAGCTGCCAATTAACAACCAGTTTCCCGCAATATATTTTGACCGTCCTAGACTATCTACATTGAGACCGAGATTGTCGGTGTACAGTCGAATCAGTGAGTCCAGAGAGTTGATCACAAAAATAATCCCCAAAATCACCATGGCCCAACGCAGTAATCCTGTCACCGCAATGCCGTTATTAAAGTAGTAATAAAGTGTGGTAAACCAAAGCGCTAAAGCGGTAGAAGGAATGACTAACAGAGCCAGCATTAGCTGCCATGTTTTCAGGCCACTAACAAATCTGGCCACAAACTGGCCTATCATAATACTCCACGCAAACCACCAAAATAAATACCAACCATGGTAATCACTGATAGGACTGACGAAGCGGTGGATATTTTTAAAATAACCACTGATATTGAACATGGACTCCAAATAAGCGGTCGCGGAGGCACCAGATGCCCATATCATCACCAGTGTTAACAACATAAATAGCGCGCTAGACGCTAGGCTAAGCACTTTTAAATAGCGAATATCTGTACTCGAAAAAGCGCCCATAAAAATAATCAAAGCAATCAAAAGATACTGCTGCCAAGGGGTGATGCCGGCAATATAACTGGGTGCATAGCTGAGAAATAAATAGGCAGTAAACGCACAGGTAGCAATGATGATAAGGTTGTTAAGCCAACGAATAGGGCGGTACTGAAAAAGCCCCAACTTAGGCTCAACAACACAAAAATAGAAAGTAGTTAAAAAGTAGAAAGCCCAAACCAGAAAGCCCCAAAATCCAAATTCAATCGCCAGCGGGTTGGTAAAACTATAGTCCTGCTCAGCTGCGTAGACAGGAAACTCTATGAGTGGAAACATGATAAGACCAACATCGAGTCCCGAGGTAAACAGAATGGCCGAAAAGGCCAGCAGCGACACCGGGGTCTGGCCAACGCATCGAACATTGCGCCACTTCACGCAAATAAACACTGACGTCGATAAGGTAATCGCAATCGCTACTGAAAGTATCTCGTACATCAAGGCCCCCCTTGTTACATCTCAAACGCTAGAACACTATCCGACGGGCGCAGTTGCCCACCACCTTGCAAGGCCATCGTTGGCATGGTTTTTAACAATGCTGAGTATGGCAGCTTGTCGCTACTTAAGTGCAGTTTTTTCCTAATACTGAGGCGCATCACTAAGCAGCAGGACTAATCGGGCGCCGCGTTTTGCAGCTTCACCGCACGCTGACGCAAGAGGAACTTTTGCACCTTACCGGTAGAGGTTTTAGGTATAGCCTCGAACACAAAATTACGGGGTACTTTGTAACTCGCCATATGCTCTAGGCACCAGCTTATTAGTTGCGCAGATGATAGCTGGGCGCCCTCGGCAACCTCTACAAAGGCACAGGGAGTTTCTCCCCATTTAACATCGGCAATGGCCACCACCGCTGCCGAGACCACCAACGCATGTTTATGCAGAACCTCTTCAATTTCAATAGAGGAGATATTTTCACCACCAGAGATAATAATATCTTTGGAGCGGTCCTTGAGCTGAATATACCCATCTGGGTAGACCACAGCCAGATCTCCAGACCAAAACCAGCCGCCGTTAAAAGCATCATCAGTGGCCTGTTTATTTTTTAGATATCCTTTCATCACCACATTGCCACGAAACACAACTTCGCCTAGAGCCACGCCATCTCGGGCCACAGGTATCATTGTGGCTGGATCCAGCACGTCGAGCGCCTCTAATGCATGGTAGCGTACACCCTGACGGGACTTGAGTCTGGCCTGCTCATTGGCTGGCAGAAATTGCCAGGTTTGATTCCAGTCATTCACCACGGCGGGACCATAGACTTCAGTAAGACCGTACAGGTGGGTGACATTAAAACCCGCCTTATGCATGTCGGTAAGCACGCGTTCGGGAGGCGGAGCGGCGGCAGTAAAAAACTCAATCGCTCTACCTAAATTTGGCCATTGGGCTCTATCCCCAGCCAGAATCGTTGACATAACCACCGGCGCGCCGCACAGGTGGGTCACATTATGCTCTGCCAGCGCAGCCCAGATCGCGTCTGCTCGCACCTCACGCAGACAGACATGGGTGCCAGTAACAGCAGATATGGTCCAGGGAAAGCACCAGCCATTGCAGTGGAACATGGGCAGAGTCCAAAGATACACCGCATGCTTGGGAATAGAGGCCGTAATGGCATTGCCCTGGGCCAGCAATGTTGCACCTCGATGATGATAGACGACGCCCTTGGGATCGCCGGTGGTACCCGAAGTGTAATTGACACTGATGGCGTCCCACTCATCATGAGGCATAAGCCAACTGTAACTCGGATCGCCTGAGGCAATCATTGACTCATAATCTCGACTGCCGAGAAGTTCACCGGCTTGAGGAAAAACGGGATCCTGATAATCGACCACCAGTGGCTTCTCCGAGCTCAATTCCAAAGCCTCCTTTATCGTCGCACTGAACGCCGTGTCAGTCACCAGCAGTCGACATTCGGCATGGTCTAGCTGAAATGCAATCACCTTGGCATCCAGTCGCGTATTCATCGAGTGCAGCACACCGCCGCACATGGGCACCGCATAGTGCACTTCCAACATCGCGGGTGTGTTGGCCAACATAACAGAAACCGTATCACCGCGGCCTATGCCCTGCAGGGCTAGTGCAGAGGCAAAACGGCGGCAGCGTGCATAAAACTCGGCATAGGATATGTGTAAATTACCGTGAATGACGGCGATATGATCGGGAAAAACCGTGGCGGCTCTCTCGAGAAACGTCAACGGCGTCAGCGGTTGGTAGTTAGCCTGATTTTTATCTAAGTCGCAGTCATAGATATTGGTCATAAGCTATTACTGGTCTTTCCATTCAGGAGCACGCTTAGTGATAAATGCACCAATTCCCTCTTCAGCATCGAAGGTCAGCATATTGTCGACCATCACCTGAGAGGTGTACTGATAGGCCTCAGTCAAGGCCATTTCGCCCTGAGCGTAAAAAGCCCGCTTACCAACCGCGACGGTCATAGCGGACTTGCCGGCAATCGTGTCTGCCATAGCCATGGTTTCAGTGGTTAGCTGGCTTGGCGCAATGCTGCGATTAATCAGTCCAATCTGCAAGGCTTTTTCAGCGCTGACCATCTCGCCAGTCAACAGCATTTCCATAGCATGTTTTTTTGCGACATTACGCGACAGTGCCACCATAGGGGTCGAGCAGAACAACCCGATATTGACGCCGGGTGTAGCAAATCTTGCATTATCTGCTGCCAGCGCCAAATCACAGCTGGCCACTAACTGACAACCCGCCGCTGTCGCCACACCAGCTACCTCGGCAATCACGGGCTTAGGGCTGTGAACAATCAACTGCATCACTGAGGCACAGGTATCGAATAACTGCTTGAAATAGTCCTGACCCGCGTCCGGTGCAGCGCGAGCTGCCGTGATTTCTTTAAGATCATGCCCAGCACAAAACGCAGGGCCCTCAGCCGCTAGCACAATCACCCGTACGTCAGCATTAGTCACAGCCTCGGACAAAACATGGGCCAGCTTAGCTAGCATGGCTTCAGAAAGTGCATTTCGGCGTTTTTGGTCATTGAGTGTCAGACGCAGGACGCCATTATCAAATAACTCACTGTGCAAAATGTCGTTACTGTTCATAAACTGTACCTGTATTTAAAGGTTAATCGACTCTGCCAGTCCAACAGGGATTTTCTAACTCTATCTTTGGGCATCGGTTCATCACAACTTTTATTCCCACCGCTGCGGCCAGCGCCGCAGCCTGATGATTGATAATCTCTAACTGCATCCACACCACTTTGGCACCAATAGCAATGGCCTCTTCAGTGACTCCAAAGGCAGCCTCCGAAGACCGAAAAATATCAACCATATCCACAGCTGGCTCAATAGACGCGAGGTCAGCATAGCACCGCTGCCCAAGGATTTGGTTGCCCGCCTCTCGGGGATTGACCGGAATAACCGTATAGCCATGCTCCAACAGAACCTGCATAACCCGATAACTGTCGCGATCAGATCTTGGGCTGGCGCCAACTAGGGCGATAACATTGACATCCATAAGTATCTGCTTGAGATACTCATCCGAATAAGCATCGGCTGCGCCGTTTTGGCTACTTTGCTCGTCCATTATTATCCGTCTTTGGCCTGTTTTATAGGACCTTCTAGAGCTTTGCCGCGCTGCTAGATGGGTTTTTCTTCGGGTCGTAAAAAGGCTTCTCGACTACCGCAGCAGAGCGCTGCTCCCTATGCGTCGCAACATCAAGGGCAGTGCCAATCGCCGTGTGCTCAATAGCAACCATGGCCAACGCAATATTGCTTTTCAGGCGCGGTGAGTACACCGCCGATGTCACTTTACCCACCTGCTCGCCGTCAATCAGAACGGGCCAAAATTCATTGTTCGACCCAATCAGTGGCTCACCGCCAATCTGTATGCCAACCTGTTTGCGGCTTAACCCCTTCAGTGCAAAAGCCTTTAAGGCTGCCTTGCCTATAAACTCAGCCTCTAACTCGAGATCAACCAATCGTCCGAGCCCTAATTCATAGGGGTTGGTGTAGGCATCCATATCGGCATGATAAGACAGCATACCCGCCTCAATACGACGAATCGAAGAAGTATGTCCCGGCGCCAGACCAAATGGCTTGCCGGCCTCCATAATGAGTTCCCACAGCCTATCACCGCAACTACCGTCGCGCAGGTAGATTTCGTAACCCAGCTCCGTCGACCATCCAGTGCGTGACACAATCAGTGGAATCCCCTCTAGCACCATCTCTTCGAGCCAGTAATAGCGCAGTGTCTCTATGCGCTCACCGAACAGGCTACGCATAATATCCCCAGAGACCGGACCCTGAAGCTGCAATGGTGAAACATCTGGCTCGCAGATGCTGACATCCAGCCCAGAATTAATCGCAACGCCCTGGGCCCAAAGCAAAATATCACTGTCGGCCAGTGACAGCCAAAAATGGTTCTCTGCCAGCCGCAGTAATATTGGATCATTGAGTACGCCGCCCTGCGCATTGGTGATCAGTACATATTTGCACTGGCCCACCGCACATTGCGAGAGATTGCGAGGGGTCAACAGTTGTACGAATGTCGCTGCATCTGGACCAGTAATCTCCACTTGCCGCTCGACAGCAACATCGCTGAGGGTTGCAGTATTGACTAGATTCCAAAAGTTCTGTTCAGCGTCGCCAAAATCGCGCGGAATGTACATATGATTGTAGACTGAAAAGTCTTTGGCGCCCCAACGAATTGTGGCATCAAAGTAAGGAGATTTACGGATTTGAGTACCAAACCCAAACGTTATAGATGGCTCTTTCATATCGACACCAAAACTGTCATTAGCGGTTAGATTAATACGGCATCTTGCGCACTTTTAAGCGCCAAAGCATATAATTTAGCGACGAAAAAATATCTACTTACGACAAGGTCTAGGGCAGACGAGACTCCCCAGGGCTGGGTAGTCTTGCCCGCATACTGGTCACTCCTGCAGCTAGATAAACTGCAGGATCAACACAATACCGCCGACCAGTGCGAGGGAATATAATAAAATTTTCCATATTGAAAAATTTCGCACTGACCAGTCAATACGATCATCTCGCTCAGTTTGCTTCTTGGAGGCTTTAAACTGACCGAGATAAAAGAAAACCGCTAACGACAAAACTGCCATGGAACCAAACACCAATGTATTGCCATCCATCAGCGACTTCTCAGTTTAGCCAGTAGCCTGAGCATTTCAAGATAGAGCCATATCAGCGTCACCATCAGAGAAAAAGCACCGAACCATTCCATATATTTGGGCGCGCCCATCTCTGAACCCTGCTCAATAAAATCAAAATCTAGTACTAAATTAAGCGCGGCAATGGCAACGACAAACAGACTGAAACCAATACCAAATAAACCGTTTGAATGGATAAATCCTATACCGCCAGAACCGAACATATTCATCACCATACTAACCAAATAAAGCACACCAATTCCCATGGTGGCCGAGGTCACCATCAAGCGAAAGTTTTCTGTGGGTTTAACGATGCCCGTTTTATAAAGGAACAATAAAGACGCCAACGTACCCAACGTTAATCCCACCGCCTGAATCACAATGCCCGGATATTGCATCTCGAAGATGCCCGAGATAGCGCCCAAAAATAGGCCCTCTGATACGGCGTACAGCGGTGCTGTGATACCCGACCACTGCTTTTTAAATATAGTCACCAGAGCAAAGATAAAGCCCAGGATCGCTCCACCAATCGCAAGCGGCATCACCGCGGCTGCGTTACCACTTTCAAAGAACAGATTCCAAGTCCAGGACGCTGACAACACCACCAATGCCAGTAAGATACCTGTCTTGTTCACCGTCCCCTGCAGCGTCATGGTCTGTGACGACGTTGATTGAATACCACCTGTCGGTGATGAAGACTGGGCACTCTTGCTGAACGTATCTGCGCTCAGCGCCGGATTGCCTGAACGACCGAACATCTGTAGCGCTCTATGATTTGACATATATGTAATCCCTAGGTTTATAACAAAAATTCCGCCCCGAAAAGCACCAATATATCTGACCTCAGGGCCGGTTAAAGCTACCACAATGATAGCCGAATAGGCGTGCCAACCCAATATCGTTGGTAAAAATAACTGATTTCCTTTGAAAGTAGTTCATTAGCTCCCTATTACATTCAGACTATTGACCTGAGAGACCCTCTAATGAGAAAAAACAGTCACGTCAACATCACTTTTGTGTCCCTCAGGCTTGAATTTTGATCACTGCAGGCTATGCTATGAGCAACACCTAATACGCAGGACCTGTCTCTATGGATATCCTCAGGCAAAATACGCGTTATAACGCCGTCTTTGATGAATCAGTCGTAATAAGACCCGAAGAGTACCAATGGTTAACATCGCCAATGCCTGGCGTAGAACGAATGATACTTGATCGTGTCGGCGGCGAAGTAGCGCGCGCAACCTCCATTGTGCGTTATCAGCCTAATAGCGCATTTTCGTCACATAGCCATGATGGTGGTGAGGAATATTTAGTCCTCAAAGGCACCTTTGCCGATGAACATGGCAGTTATCCCACCGGCCCCTATGTCCGCAACCCTGTGGGAACCTCGCATACACCTATCATCGGCACCGAAGGCGCAACTATTTTTGTCAAGCTGCACCAATTCGCCGAAGAGGACAACGAACAGATACAAATTAATACCCAGAGCGAACAATGGCTTCCTGGGATGGTCGAAGGCCTGAGTGTTATGCCCTTACATAAGTTTGCAGGGGAACAGGTAGCTCTGGTCAAGTGGGCGCCAAATACCCAGTTCACCCGTCACCAGCACTGGAACGGAGAAGAGATCTTGGTACTCCAAGGAACATTTTACGATGAACAGGGAAGCTATCCCCAAGGATCATGGCTGCGAAATCCGCATCTCAGCGAGCACACACCATACACTCAAGACGAGGGTGCTCTCATCTATGTAAAAGTTGGCCATCTAGGTTAGGTCGGCATCACCCCGTGCCAGTTGGGGTGTCAACAAGCTGATTTAGCGCCATCTGTTCTGACAATATCCGCCCCTAACATACGGCCAGATTTATTGACTCAACTCCATTAGAGAAAACATACTTGCATTGGGGTTAGTAATTTACCACTTGTGTTGGAATGACACGGCACTTTTAATGCTTACAGCACGAATGGATACTCATCTTCAATGCAGTTCCTAGAAAGACTGTTATTAAATATTGCCACTAACTTAGGCTAATTATTGACTACGCCCCTAATAGCCCCTAGGGTCAAGTGATTTACTTAGACAGGTCAGCACTTTTGAAATCGATGTTAGCGGCAATTCTTTTTCCGATGACTTTAATTGGAGCCGTAGCTCTCGCTTATTGGCTTAATCAAAGTCACAGCTATACACCCGAGACCTCAGCCGTGATTGCGACTATCGCTGCGGGGCTTTGGATCTGGATCTGGGAGTTCATTCTGCCCTATCGCAATGCGTGGAACAAAACCGATAGTGATCTAACGACTGATACTATCCACCTTGCGGTTACAGCGATGATGACAAAATTTGTCAAACCACTTTATATGTTTATCCTAATGCCTGTGGTTGGCTTTTTAGGTGCGCGCTATGGCAGTGACCATATATGGCCACACCATTGGAACCTTGTTTGCCAGTTGGTGCTTATGTTGGTGCTATGCGAATTTGGTCGTTATTGGTTTCATCGTCTATCGCACAACGTACAGTGGCTCTGGCGGTTTCATGCGGTACACCATAGTCCTAATCGGCTATATTGGTTAAACGCTGGCCGCTTCCACCCTGTAGAGCGACTATATTTACAGATACCTGAACTAATTCCCTTTATATTACTCAACCCTTCTGAAACAGTCTTGATGTTATATTTAGTTACCAATTCAGTTCATGGGTTTTTTCAACATGCCAACATCCGAACCAAAATTGGTCTGCTGAACTATGTGTTTTCAATGACAGAATTACACCGCTGGCATCATTCTAAAGTGATTGATCAGTCCGACAAAAACTTTGGTAACATTTTAATTATTTGGGATTTAGTGTTTGGCTCTTTCTTTTTACCCCAAAACAAAGAAGTTGGTGTTATTGGGGTCCTGAATCCAGATTACCCCAAAGACTATATCGGCCAAATTATTGCGCCATTCCAACACCGCAAAGATAAGCCTTTGGACTATGAGCAGCGAAAACACTTCTATCTCAATCAGGCCGCAGAGCACGTAGAGAAAGCCACCCTCTAATTGAACGCGTGTCAGCCTCCATCACGGGTGGTATTCTAGACCTTACACAAGGTAACCTCTTCTAAGGATTAAGCGTGCGCAAACCGGCTGTATTACTTATAACTGTACTTCTGTCACTCAATAGTCATGCCGTTCATGAATGCGGCTCGCCCCATATAACGGACAGCGACCACACTGAGCATGGCTGTGACAGTCTTAAGGAAACTGACTTCTTTTATGGTGATCCGCGTGGAGACGCACCAGCGTTAGCAGCCCGTGGCGAGCTTAAGATTGGTGTTCGCACCCTGCAATTGGTTAACCTCAATCAACTGGACATTCTTAGCTATAGCGAGGAGCAGCCCAACCCACGCTATGACCGCCAACTGACCGTCGAAGTCTGGTATCCCGCGATACTACGAGCGGGCGAAACCCAAATCACCACCTATACTGATGTCCTTGGTCACGGCGTGGGCAATCCCGATCGGCCTAATCTACCGTTCCACTTTGGCGGACGGGCAGCTCGTAACGCAGTGCCAGATGCCAACAGTCAATCATTACCCCTAGTCATAATCTCTCATGGCTACTCCGGATCAAGGGTTATGATGACCTGGCTAGCAGAGAATCTAGCCTCGAAGGGCTATGTGGTGGCCGCCATCGACCACACCGAATCCACCCATGCCGATGCGGCATCGGTCAGTAGCACCCTAGTGCACAGACCTCGAGATATAAACTTTGTCATTAGCAGCCTAGCAAACATGAGCGAAGAATCGGATTCATTTCTTCAAGGTATGGTCAACGCAGAGCTCACTGCCGTAGTCGGATACTCTATGGGAACCTATGGAACATTGAGCGCGGCAGGCGTTGGTGCAAGCCAAGCCGCGGTAGACTATTCAGGCGTGGTCCCCGGTCGCCATCTCGCTAGTCTGCAGGAGGGAGACCCTAGATTCGAAGCGATGCTCGACACTCGTATCAAGGCGATAGTGGCATTCGCGCCATACGCCCCTGCCGGATACTGGAGCGAAGAAGGCATAAAAAATCTGATAGTACCTAGTCTTTTTATCGTCGGATCTCAGGACCAAACAACCGGCTTTGCGGCCGCACAGTGGTTATTTGACCATGCGATAAATGCCGAACGTTATCTATTGGTCTATCAAGGAGCCATACATGAGGTTGCGACTAATCCTGCTCCGCCTCTCGCAGCGCTCTATCCTCGTGAGTACGCCCATTATCAGGAGCCTGCTTGGGATAATCGGCGTCTAAACAACATTAATCAACACTTTATAACCGCGTTTTTGGAAATGCACCTGCTCGGTAATTCAAACAAATATGGTGATTACTTAAAATTACCTATCATCTCAAACGATACGCCACGAACAGACACTAAGGACCCCAACTATTGGAAAGGTTTTGCTAACTGGACAGCAATTGGTATGGAGCTCCACCAAAGAAAAGCGCAGACCGATAAATAGAACCATCGCCAATTGTAGTGGTACAGTGAGTTTGGCCACCTAACAAGAGTTTTTAAAGTCCATGGCCTGTGCATTAGTTACGCTCATTGCATTACCTCACTTTTGGCCCTAAATTTTAGCTAAGTCGTCTATTAAACGCCTTGATCATCAGGTCCCGAGTCTTGGCGCGGTCTAATTACCGCATCAACTTCTAAGTAGTCAGCAGCCTTCCTGTAACACCTAGCAGTCTCGGCATCATCCTTTGGCATACCGATTCCTCTGTTATACATAACACCTATGTTGTACTGAGCAATTATGTGTTTTTGTTTAGCCAGCCAGCTCTATCATCTCATCAAAGTCAGATGAAAAAGAACAATAACTAAGTAGCGCAGTAAGTAGCAGAATGTATTTCATGGTGAGAAGCCTATTGAGTAATCAATATACTATCTCAGATCATGTTGGAAGAGGCAATCGATGGGGCGTGGCTAGGAAGGCTTCTTTGAGTTTTGAAATGGGTCTACTTTGTATCTACCCAGATATAGTAACAATCACACGGACGCAGCAGACTTCCCCGTGGCCTGCTGATCTGAAGACTAACTTACGCGCATCTCAGCTTGATAAAGCCGCGAGACGTCCATCCTGAAGGCTTTTTTTTCTTTGAGTAGCGTTTCAGTAGGCGTCCAATCGACAATAAGGTGTACCCGCGCCAAGTCAGACTTATTTGTTACTGCATGAACGTTAGCATTGTTGATTTCCCAAATTTCGCCCTCACCCATTTTTCGAGATTCTCCCCCGACAAAAAAGGTTACGTCCACATTTGAAATTAAAGGAATATGCAATCTATTGCAGTTGATCAGCGAGTAGCCCTTATCAACATGTGGCTTAATCTCTGACTTGCCTTTCAATCGGGCCAGAAGAACCCTGATAAAAGTACCATTATCACCAAAATGAGAAGATAGCTGCTGAAGAATGGGATTGATCAAATCAGCAAAATCATCGTAGAAATCGGTTGGTACAGGATAAGTATGAGACATGTCATCTGCCAGTAACTGAACGCTTTGCGTTTCCTTATGGATGTCAAATTGGGTGTGTCTGTCTGACTTTGACCAATCATGTTCGGAAAGGCAGGAAACTTTTTCCCTGAGTGGCTCAATGTCTCGCACGTTGCCCAATTTGAGAAAGTTGCCTCCTGTTCCTCCAACCTTTCTTACGCGTTCGCCAGGTTCAAGATGGCGAATCGGTATCGAATCTTTTTTTGACTCAAACTCATATCCAAACTCTTCAATAATACGTCGCTCTTTGCTGCTGATAAGTTCAATAAGATCTTCATTATAATACTGAGAGTAATGTCCGCGTGCAGATTTGTTTTTCTTGGGTTCGTTGATTAATATATTCTCTACCTCTGTAACCTGCTTTATCCCAAGCTGCTTAAGAGTACTTATAAATTCACTCTCAAGATTCTCAAACTGGATGAGGTGTACCCCTTTAAAGTCTTCTCCAAACATGCGATTAGCAAGCATGCTGTAGTAGCCATCTGAAGCGGAGTAAAATTCATCTAAGCAGCTTTTTTTGAACCCCGAACCGCCATCGTTTTCAAAGTCGTCAGGCAACAAAGATCTATGAGCAACTTTCATGATTTCGTTGTAGTGAGTTTGCTCTGTATATTCCACGAGGTTCTTGATTGTGTCATTGAAGCCAACCTGTTTTCCGCGCGACACAATGCTGAATAGAGGATTTTTTACGCCATGCAGGTTGTTGAATGCGTACCAAGAGACATACCAATCCCATGGGTTGCGTAGGACGCCAATAACGGGCAGCGATGTCGCGTCACTAGGTAAGTATTTTAAAGGAAGGTGATAGCCGATCTCTCGCGCGTCTGGAATAGTCTGTAAAAGTGCATTGCTTATGGACTGACCACCAGTCTTATGGAGATGGATAAAAGTAAATTCAGAGGTACAAATCATCAGTTTATTGTTTTACTCGAAATTGGCCTTTGATAGTACCAAAAATAGTAGTGTATAAAATACTTTATTTACCAGCTCCCCTCTGCAAACAATCTATGCCGCATCTTTTATGGATTTTGAGAAGATTACAACAATCTGTCTGCGCATCATGCAGATCAATAGAGGTAAGTGGAAAGCACTTCCGTAAATATCGAGTCCGTAGAGTTTGAGGCCATAAATGGGAGCTTCCTAAATACGGCGACACAAATAACTATATATTCGACCACGCCCATGTATCCATGCAAAGGTAATAGTGGCTCTCTAAAGTATCTCCCCAGGTACAATAACAAGGACTCAGCAGACTCCCCCGCCCCCTAAATAGCTACATCACAGCTTTGAAAAGTTGCTTTGCTATTTGCCCCAAAAGACAACTCATACTTCAACTTCACCGCATAGTACTTCTCAACATACTCACAGAACCTGACAATCTTATACTCCAGACCCTTGCCGTCATTGCTTCTGCGCAGAAAGTCCTTTGGCCCGACATAGCCTTTAGAGCTTTTCACACGGCCACAGGAAGGCACATGGTTAGCCTTGTCGTTGGCGAAGGTTCGTTTCTTGTAAGTACTCCAAGAGGATGCACCGCTGTCATGCGCATCTTTTAGACTAACTACGTGGTCTATGTTTATGGAGGAACACGTTTGATTTGTGTAGAAGCCTATTGAGGTGTCTGGCTTGTAGCTTTGGAAGTAGAATTGTGCGCGATTGTAGCTACCCGCAACTACAGCTGATGTAATCAAAGACCCAATCCCAAACTGCGCCCATGTTTCTCCTTTCTCAGTTAATGCCCTATGGTCATAAAAGTCAGATGCTAAAATACCATAGCTAAGCAAAGCCGCAAGTATCAGTATATATTTCATAGAGCAGAGCCTATTGAGTAATCAATCTACTATCTCAGATCAAGTCAGCAGAGGCAAACTGGGGCAGGAAGCAGGCCTCAACCGGACACAGAGAATGGTATGCGTTTTAAAACAAGTCGACCATTACTCATCACGAGCAAGACGTCTTGCAGTGCTTCTATGTTTGTCAAGGGATTGCCCGGTATCAGGATCATATCAGCCTCGAAGCCTTCTTTAATTCGGCCAGTGCGATCCGCTATCTGAAGTAACTCAGCCGAATTCACTGTAGCCGTTTTCAGAGCATCAAAATGACTCATACCGAATTCAACAAAGCGCTGTACCTCGATAGATATTCTGTTGATCGCATCCTCCTCGTAATAGTGATCGGCTCCGGTTGCAATTTTTACGCCAATTCGATACGCCTCCCGAATCGCTCGCTCCAGCTGCGGCACCATATGCTTGCCCCGCAAGCGGAGCACGTAGCCATAACGTTGTTCGTTCATAGCATCCATCGTCACATAAGTCGGCACAAACCAAGTGCCTCGCGCTTTCATTAATCGTAATGTCTCGTTGCTAAGATAGGTGCCATGCTCAATGCTTCTTGCACCGGCTAACACTGCGGCGCGAGCGCCTTCATCGCCGTGCGCATGAACTAAGACGGGTAACCCGTGTTTGCTTGCCTCCTCTACTACTACGCGCAGCTGACGCTCAGTGTAAACTTGCTGTCGTGGATCCGTGTCAGGTAGGCCAGCACGTTGGGTGCCACGGGTCTTGATAACGTCAACGCCACGGTCAACATTAACATTTACCAGCAGCCGCAATTCGTCATCCGTATTAACGCCATCAGAGAGTGCCACCAACCTAGGGTCTGAAAGAATAGTGTCGCCGAGATTTGGTGTAATATAAATGCCTGCAGCAAAGAACTCAGGACCGATAATTTTCCCCTCTCGAACCAGTTCACGTAACGCTACGTCTTGAAATGAGGTGACACTCGCACTCCGAACAGTTGTGACGCCAGACTCAACAGCCTGTCTGGCACGATCAACGGAATCGATGTGGGTATGCACGTCAAACATGCCCGGCATCAAGTAGTTTCCCTCTGTGTCGATAACCTCGTAGTCGCCTGAAATATTTACTTCACCTGTTATGATGCGTTCTATCAATCCGTCTCTTACGAACACCGTTACGTCTTTAATTATCTTATTTCTTGATCCATCGAATAGATTTGCATGCGTGAGAGCAAACGGCCGGTCTTGAGCCATTGCCGGCAGCGACAAGATCAGGCAGAGGGTAGCCGCAATAAATCGAAAAGTATTAGAGACAGTCATAATATGGCCCATGATGATTTCGCAATTCTAATGTTAGGTTCTCACTAGCTTGGTCTATGGTCAAGGTTAAATTTCGCAGACCAACGATGGCTATGCAACTTAGATGGGCTGCGCAGGTGGGTTATGGGGCAGGTAAGGTTTTGAAATGGGCTTAGTTTGTACCAAGGCAAGCACAGTAACAATCATAAGGACTCGGCAACCTCCCCCCCGCGGCCTCTGCTGATTTGGAGACTAAGCAAGTCATACTTGAGACCTGGCAGGAAAATTTTAAAGGTTAAGCTCTACCGAGATTTAGGTCGAGCAGAAACATCGGAAGGATATTAGGCTGAAACTGATTATTGTTTGTAAATCACTCCGCCCTTCATCACAAAAGTTACGCGTTCAGTCACGCTAATATCCACTAATGGATTAGCCGATACCGCCACAATGTCGGCTAAAAATCCCGCTTTGATTTGCGCGATGTCATTGCGCTTCATCATGGCAGCCGCATTAACAGTGGCAGCCTGAATAGCTTGTAACTCAGTCATGCCATATGTCACCATTCGAGAAAATTGCTTAGCATTATCGCCATGAGGGTAAATAGCAGCATCGCTACCAAAAACCATATTCACGCCTGCTTTAACCGCGGCGGTAAAACTGTCACGCTGGATCTGGCCAATCGCTTCATCTTTCTTTAAGTTTTCCTCGGGCACACCATTGGCTTTACCAAACGCGAAGGTATATTCGGTATTATAAATATCCATCGACAAATAAGTGCCGTATTCTTTGGCCAGAAGAATAGTTTCATCGTCTAATATACTGGCATGCTCTATGCTGTCCACTCCCGCAATTATTGCGGTTTTAATACCCTCGGTACCATGTGCATGGGCTGCAACGATCATGTCCCTGCGGTGGCTTTCCTCGACAATCGCTTGCATCTCCTCTAGAGAGTATTGAATCGCCCCAACCTTAGTGCCCCTAGAGAACACACCGCCGGTGGCACAAAATTTAATGGCATTTGCGCCGTACTTTATATTTTCTCGTACCTTTGCTTTTACGGCCCATGGGCCATCAGCAATGCCTTGGCTTTTTTGTTTTAATTCTGGGGGCGAATAATTGTCATCACAATGGCCGCCGGTGATACCTAGCGATGGGCCTGTAGCCCAAATGCGTGGCCCAGGAACATCACCGATATCGATCGCATCGCGCACTGCGATCACCGTATAGTCAGAGGCGCCAACATTACGCACCGAAGTAAATCCAGCCAACAACGTTGCTTTTGCATTTTTAACTGCATTAACTGTTCTGCGTGGTACTGATTGCAACCGTGCTTCTAAAAAAGAGATGTCTTTAGACGCAGAAGACAGATGCACATGCATATCCATTAGACCAGGCAGTAGGGTCTGTCCTTGGAGCTCTACCACTTTAGCATCACTAGGGATAATATCTAAGCGCGCTGCAGCTGCACCAGAGACCACTTTAACAATCCTATCTCCTTCAATAAATACCAATGGTTGGTCTACAAACTCGCCCGTGACAACATCAAGCAGCCGATCTGCCCGCACCACCACTAAGTCTTTTAACGCCATTTCATCAGAGGATGCGCCGTAGCTTGCCAGCACTGAAATACCACCTATCAAAATACATCGAATAACATGATTCATCGCTAACCTCATACTTTTACTAAACCCAAAAGATGTAACCACTTAAAACCTAATAACGTCCCATGTTATCTAGCATCGTGACTTGGCGTTGCAGCACCAAGTAAACCAACCCATAACTGCACGACACCTACTCAGAGCCTCGCGTTAAATTCTACCAAAATATTGACGCTTTAATCAGCTATCTTGTATCTACGCAGGTACAGTAACAATCATAAGGACTCAGCAGACTGCCCCGTGACGTAGATAGCTACACCACAGCTAGCAAAGGTCTCGGCACTATTGCTTTCAAAAGACAACTCATACCTAACCTTCACAGCATAGTATTTCTCAACATACTCACAGAACCTAACAATCTTGTACTCCAGACCCTAGCCATCATTGCTTCTGCGCCGGAAGTCCTTTGGCCTAGTAGAGCCTTTAGAACTGTTCACACGGCCACAGGACAGTACATGGTTAGCCTTGTCATTGGCGAACGCTCATTTATTGTTATTAGTCCAAGAGGATGCCCCGCTGTCATGCGCATCTTTATTGTTGAGTATCCCCATTAAAAAGCTCAAACTCTGTTACTACTGCGTATTTGGCACGATGAGTACCTTCCCATTCCTACCACGTTGCGCAGCGCGAGTGACTGCCTGATCGATTTCATCAACGGTATAACGTGAGTCAACATTCGCCTTAAGAACACCCTTCGCGATCAAAGGAACGATTTGCCCAAAAGCAGCTCTTTTGTCTTCCATACTTGCCTGCTGATACCACTTATAAAGCCAAAACCCACGTAGCCTAATGTCATTAAAAATAATCTTTCCTGTATTCAATGTTGCAGGTTGTCCTGAAAGAACGCCATAGGCTACCAGAGTACCGCCATAACCGAGGCTATCTGCCAACCGAATATAGGTATCGCCACCAACTGGATCGAGCGCAAGAGCAATAGGCGCACTGCCGGTAGCCTTAGCAATATTCTCGGCAAGATCTGGCCCATCGATCAACACTACATCAGCGCCCTTTGCCATCAAATCCTCGGCTAGCCCTTCGCGGCGCACAACATTCACTGTCTTAATACCTCGCTGTTTCGCCAGCTGGATAACATAGCCGCCAACTGCAGAATTCGCCGCACTTTGCACAATCCATTGCCCTTCTTGAAGCTCGACAAAAGAAGTCAGCATAAGTAACGCAGTCACAGGGTTAACCGCCGACATAGCAAGCTGCTCGATAACGTCAGAATCTAGCGGGCCGAGATTGGGTAAGGGAAGAAAAGCGGATGCCGGACCGACGATTTCCTCACTCCAGGTTCCGCCACCGACAGGAAGTACCAACTGCCCAACGACCAAGTGCTTCACTTCTGCAGATATCTCTAGCACCCGAGCAACGCCTTCGCTACCTGGTCTGGAGGGTAATTCTGGGTCGACGCCATATTTTCCTGCGATCTGTAGTAAGTCTGATGGGTTAATCGGCGCGGCCAATACTTTTACTCTGACTTCACCACTTTTCAGGGCGCGCAAACTCTCTGACTTTACTTCAAGTACATCGGCAGGATCGCCAAGTTGACTAAACTCAATGTATTTCAGACTGGATTGAGGCTGCTGATGCTCAGCGTAAGAGTGATGACCTGCAACAGCGAAAGAGATGCAGCCTATAGAAAGCGCCAAAATTGCAATAATAGAGAAATGTTTCATGGTCTGAATCCGTTACCTATTTTATTTTTGTCAATATAACACCAATAAATTAATCGGCATTACAGCCTGTTGGTAATACTAAAAATATGACCTCTATACTGTTAAATTCTTCTGCGTTATCCACCTGTAACTTTCGGTGCAACCTCGCGCAACAACTCGATGTCAGTATCATCCCGCTCAAAACAGCGACCCAGATAGATGCCAACTAGTGACCAAAGCGCTGCTATACCAGCACCAACGATTGCGACAGCCGCTAAACCGAGGCCCAAGCCCTGCGTCAGGCCAGTAAAAAGCCAAGCCATCAGCATGTCTCCGCCACGATATGCGACAATGTCGATCACAGGCTTGGCCTTAAAGCGGGTTTCGCGGTCAACTCGTGTAAACAGCATTTCGCGGGCAGGCCGCGTGACTGAGTAGTTACCTGCGCGTCGTATTACCTGCAAGACCACAACGGTACCTAAAAATGGTGAAATAGCCAGCACCAGCAAACCAATACAGATCATTACAGGAACCAGCGCGATAGTCATCGCCATTCCAAATTTTACGACAATGCGGCTCGTTACAAATAACCCCGTTGCGATTGATAGTACATTTACTGCTAGATCCATTTGCGCCCACACCGCCGTCCGCTCTGCCCGACTCAGTTCGCTCAGTAGATTCTTTAATTCGAAATAGACAAAAGAACTAACGCCGGTATAAAGAAAAATAAACAAGCCTATAGCCAGTAAATAGGGGTTTGAGAAGAACATCTTGAAGCCCACAAACGGGTTACCACCAATTGGCTCGCTGGGAGAGGTTAACTCCAAATCTTTATTCTGTAGGTCAGTGGATTTCAATGATTGTAAATAAAAGATAATCGGTATGGGGATCAGCAGCATCAGGCTAGCGATTAACATTAAATTGTCGGTGCCCAGCGATGCTGAGAAAAATGACGGTATAGACGGACCAATAAGACCGCCGACACTGGCCCCAGCGGCAATAATGCTGAAAAGCCTGCCCGCCTGTTCTTTGTTGAACAGATCCGACATAAAGCTCCAAAAGACGGAAATATGAAAAAGGCTAAAGACACTAACCCATACATAAAATGATTTATCAATCAATGTCCGATCAGTAGAGGTCGATACCAGCCCATAAAAAACCACAAATGTCAGTGCAAAAATACCGTACATAGTCGGTACCAGTAGACGAAAACGAAACCGTGAAACGGCAATGCCATAAACAGCAACCACTGCGGTACTGATAAAAAAGTTAAGCGTCCATAACCAACTCACCTCTGCATCTGTCCAATCACTGGCCATGGCGTCGCGTACTGGTCGAAGAATGTAATAGGCCGACATCAACACAACCACAAACATAAATGAACCTGCGACGGCTTTTACTTCCTGAGCTTCAATATTAGAGGCCGCCTTTAAAAACTTGATAATCGGGTTGTTGTTACTCGCAGGCATTACCGTCTCCTAGGCAGAACCTAGTTTTTTTTCGTCTGTAATTTAGGGTTTTCTACGGATGTCCGAACTAAACGTAGGTACAGTTTGACCGACACTGGGGCACCATTATCCGTGAATTTTATCATGGGGTAAATGCGTAAATATGGGTATCTTTATTGCAATAAAGACGATATCGGGGGCAAGGACTGTAGATTTGGTTTAGTTTGTATCTATGCAGGAACTACTTCTAATACAGCAGCAGTCAGCAGCCCCCCGCCCCCCTATTAAGATTTGTAGGTACAGAAAAACGTGGATTGACTAAAAAGGGAGATATAGAGGACAATTTTGCTACAAAGTTTTGCTACAAAGCAGCTACAAAAACGCCCTACAACCATTGAATATACTGAGGCTTAGAGGTATAGCGGTGAGAGAGGGATTCACTATAGTTCTGCCCAGAAAATCCTTGTAAATCAGGGGGTTATCTTCTATATAATACTATTACTAATACTATACTCAGGTCAGCTAACCTGTTGATATCTCTATATATTGTATTTTACATTACTACTCAGTGCGTCAATGACGCACTTACAGGTCTTGCTTGGCTATAGCGTCTAGCGATATAAGAATAATTCCGATAATGTACAGCATCATAATTGCCATACTGCGTATTTTTCGCACTCTAACGACGTATTGAACAAAAAAAGCGATTGTTATTATAGGAGAAAAAAGGGGTACCATAAGTTCATGATATCCCCATATATTCCAATCACTTCAATTTTCAAGTGCGTTCTGAAACCTATCCATCGTATCTCTTAAAGCGGCTATCGCAAATTGCTCACTTATTACGTGACATTGGAATAACAAAATTCGAAGGATATAATCTGTGCTTATCTGTAATGGCATCTGTAATTCCCAGGTCAAAAAATACTACACTTCCTGCGAGTTTTGCGGCTTCAATAGTACTCGCGATGCTGCCAAAGGCCTCCCGCCCATCAGTTGTTTTACAGGTATATGTCAGCGCGTCATCTGATCGTCTTATCATTGGAGTGCCCGGGATATTAGCTTCAAGTGACATTCGTTTATTACGAAGATTACAGCTACCATCGCTTCCATCGCTAAACGAAAGTGCTACTGGAATATATGCATCATTTGTTATTGTCGCGCATCCCGAGAAAATGAACGTGGATGCTAGAATAGAGAAATACTTTAAAAAAATTTTAGGTCTTAGCATTTTAGATCTTCCTTTTTATTGTATTGTCTAGTGAGTTAAGAGTATCCTATTGCTCATTACATTTTGGCTATATTCACATAATATTCAGTGTATTTATAATACTGTGAATACAACATACAGTAATTTCGTTTTTTGTCACCTATATTCATCGCATCCTTTGATTGCTGAAAGATAGAGAAACTGGAATTTAGTACGACTTAGTTCTGCAATAATCATTTATACATAAAGTTAATGAGAAAAAATAAATACCCAATTTTTAAAGCAAAATAGTAAGAAACCCTTTAACTTTTTATTTTGACCCGCTCACGGATATTTATAATTAACTGAAGGGAACTATCCGACCGTTTAAGATATAGCTAAATATATTATCCTTGCCGAATATCATCCAACAGACTACAGCTATTTTTGGAAAGAACATTTACCTAGAGGAATACAAGTCATGAGAAATCTTTTGATTATCAGTATCGCGGTTCTAACTCTTTCAGGTTGCGCATCGACGCAATTCGGTCAGGACGGGACTAGAACGTCAGCAACGATTCAGACAGTTGATGGCGTAACGCCCGAGGTCACAACAATCTCAAATACCAATGAAATAATAGTTACTGAAAACGATATCACAGATCGCCCCTATACTACTCTGGGTGAAATCAATGTATCAGCGAGCAAACTTACCATATTTAATAAAGATCCGACGAGGGAAGATATTGACGGGAGACTCCGAAACGAGGCGGCAAAACTAGGCGCGGATGCGGTCATTTTCACCAGATACGTGGCTCCGACCATTACGTTCACGAGTTGGGGAACAATGACCGGAAATGGGCGTGCAATTAAATTTTCTAAAGAGTAGCGATGCTGTTAATACTTTGGGGATTCTTTGCTGCATTCAGTCTGCACCTGACTTACCTTTGGGTCTATTTATATTAGATTAGTGATCATTTTGTGGTGAATCATGGTAACTGGATGGGACCGTGAAAGCTGCGCTTGCATAAAACACCAGCCAAGTCATCTGGAACCTGAAAGATGCAGTGGTCCGCGTTGGAAGTGATATAACTTAGGGATTATCAATGGAACTAGATTTAAACTCAGCATCCTCTGGTAACTTCAGAACTTCATCTTTGTGTGGCTGGCCAACAACTTCAACAAACAAACCATTAGATGTTTCTATATAAGCGACTTTTCGACCGGTTTTAAAGCCAATCACAAGCTCTTTAATGCTAGGTAACAGCATGAGTATCTTCTAAAGAAAGCGATGGTACCCATGGCATAGGGTCAGCGCATCTGGGAATCGGTTTTTTTACAGGATTGTAAACATCAACCTGTCACCCCCCTCCTGGGTGTGCCAAAATTGTGCCTGAGAGTCGCAAGGTAGCACAAACTTCAGCAAAAACATAGGCTTATGATCTTGGCGGTGAGAGAGGGATTCACTGGATGCTTAAGCGTAAAGTGACACTCGGTAACTATTGGGTGGAGGCCTTCTGTTGTTGTTTTTTTGGCGTGAGGGTTTTGGAGCCCTATCTTTGCCTTCAGGGGGTATTTTCTCTCTCGATTGCTGCGATTCTGTGTGGAAAACGGGTTGGTCTGTGTCTATCTTTATGCGTAATAGCTGGGATAGTAGCTTTGGAATTCCTATCCTTAACCTGCGCTGGCTGAATCTAATAAACCTAAGCTCTGAATTTGCTTATCGCTTACTAACAACACTTTGCTGATGTTAAGAGACGTTATTTCGGGCAACAACTGAGAAAGCTTGCCACTGCAACCAGCGCCTATAACCACTCGGCTGACACTATTATGGATGTGCATACGTATTCAACCTTCTCGCTCCTAGGGTATTTTTAAGCTTTTTTTATGTGCATGAAAATACACAATTATTGATAATTCAGCACTAAACCTGCATGTCTACAAAATTAGCGCTCTTATATCCCGCATGCCAACCAATTTCATGTGTCATTAACGGCTAACCGATGTCATATACCTATTAAGGAATTATCTTAGGTTTTGATTTTTTATCCCTATGAAAATCTAACTGAGTGATGGGTTAATGACTCGCACAGCATAGTACGCTTGCCAAAGAGTTATTCCTCAGCGGTAAACTTACTATAAATCAGGTGGCCTAGCGCCTGAGTTATAGCGAACCCGCAGTCTTTTGTTACGCATTCAAACGTTGGTCAATATAGCGCGTAGCGCCTATCGCTGGCCCGACTATCGTTAGCCTACTCTCTCTTAGGCAGCAGTCATTACATGTCCGTTATTGACAAATTTCTGTCCTTTTCGATCAGTTTCAACGACCGCTTGATACTATATTCTTGGGTGTATTATTCGAATAACCCCTACTACACTGGATATTTCTGCCCTCTAATAATATATACAAAAGTGTTTATTATTGCCTGCTTACAGCACAGTGAACCCCTGCCGGAGACCTAATCGTCGTGTTTACATTTGATCCAAAAAATGAATACCACATGCCCGGTTTTTTCGGGCCTAGAGCAGAAGGCCTTAAATCTAGACGTTATAATAATGTGACCAAAATTACCGTCTGCTATCTAACCGACCCCGAACGTCTTGCTCAATATATTCCGGCTCCCTTTGAAGTGGCAGAGCTACCAATAGTTATCGTTGAGTATTCCTGCGCCAAAGAGGTAGATTGGCTAGCAGGACGTGGCTACAACATAATCGGGGTTAGCGCTGCAGTAAAATTCAATGGCAAAGAAGATCAGTTAGAGGGATCGTTGGCGCTGGTAATGTGGGAAAGCCTGACAGATCCGATCCTGACCGGGCGCGAGATCAAGGGCGTTCCGAAAATTTATGCGGATATTCCTGATCATCAAGTTATCAACGGCGAGTGGCGGGCTAATGCCAGCCATTTTTCTAATCGGATCGTTCAGATTACCGCCAACGATCTTACCGCGTTAAGCCCAGAGCAAATTGCCGAAGGGAAAAAGTCACAGCAAGGTAAAAATCACTGGATGGGGTGGAAGTACATTCCAAACCCGGATGGTGTGGGGGCGGCCATAAGCCACGCCACCCTGTTCCCGACTGAATTTGAAACGACTGAAGCATGGACGGGCACGGGGACCGTTGAATGGGAGAACCTGACATGGGAGCAAAACCCGACTCAATTTCATATCGTCAATGCCTTGGAAGCACTACCCAACCGAGGGGTTGTTTACACTGCGGTCACTAAAGGTAGCAGCGTTCTTGAACCCCCCGGAAGCCCTGTACGCTTATTAAAATAATACCAATGTCACAACTTTTTAACCGGCGATGGGTTGATCCAGAATGACATTAACAACCGAGCGCGTCTTCACGCAGCAACACTCAATAAGTCATGGCCACATCAACCGTTTGCTTAAACAAACTGTGGCCATGCTAAAAGCATCACTGATATTCGACGTAATTAAACCAGAATATCCATCAGATAAAGGCCGCATATGAACACACAAGAAACAGAATTAGAAAACAATATCGCAAAAAAGACTATCAGAAAAATCGCCATTTTGGGCCAAGGTGTGATGGGCGTTGATATCGCCATCACCTTTGCGCTTGCGGGATATGAAGTGACAGGAGTCGATATTTTCGAGGCACAACTGAAAACCGCCGCTGACCGAACGCACGCTAATTTACGACTCATGGTTAAAGGTGGTTTAATCGCAGAAGATGACGCTCAAAAAGCACTAGGGCTCATTAAGCGATCCATGGATTGGGATACCACTATAGCCGACGCTGACTTCATCATGGAGGTTGTACCAGAGGATATGGATCAGAAAAAAGCCGTGTTTATGAAATGCGATAAACTCTGCGCCGCGGATGTAATTATTGCTTCCAATACATCTTCCATGAGTATTAGCCGTATTGCCGAAGAAATGAATTATCCAGAAAGGGCCATTACAGCCCACTGGAGAATCACCGCCCATCTGAGTCCATTAGTGGAAGTTGTAC
>Ga0115004_10000195_pt1 | contig 41458 bp, 36 predicted proteins | sample ArcticOcean_MG_C_10_FD_88737 | JGI IMG/M metagenome (GOLD analysis project Ga0115004, IMG submission 88737) | Marine microbial communities from western Arctic Ocean - ArcticOcean_MG_CB11_90 | ecosystem: Environmental > Aquatic > Marine > Oceanic | place: Arctic Ocean: Canada Basin | collected... | reverse complement strand
TCACTTGTTTATAAAGTAGTTAGGGTTTTACTAAGCGGAGAGACAGGGACTCGAACCCTGGCGACAGTTACCCGTCGACAGTTTAGCAAACTGCTCCATTACCACTCTGGCACCTCTCCAATATTCATTTAAATTAAATGAGCGAGCAAATTTAAGTTTTCCAACTCAATTCAACAAGATTTAAAATGAAAATTATAAATTCTTAGTTAATTCTTTTACTATTCTATTATCTGAAAAGAATTCTTTACCAATAACCTTAATGGCAGTGTAAGTAGGAATCGCTGCAATCATTCCAAGAGGACCAAATAATAATCCCCCAATGATAATTACTAAAAATATTTCTAATGGATGTGATTTAACACTGTTTGAGAAAATAAATGGTTGACTAAAAAAGTTATCAATTAGTTGACCAAAGACAAAACCAATGGACACATAGATTGCTTTTGGAAGTATTACATTACTAAAATCAGCTCCGATATGACTAGACATCGTTAAAAGAATCATTAAAATTCCTGCAACAAAAGGGCCAACAAAAGGAATCAAATTAAGCAGAGAGCATAAAAATGCTATTACAAATGCATTTGGGGTTCCAATAATTAATAGAATTACAGTATAAATTACAAATAGAATAAAAATTTGTAAAATTAAGCCAGCAAAATATCTTGATAAAAGTACTTTTATTGTATCGTATGATTTACTGAACTTTTTAGTAGATTTTTTTGGTATTAAAACAAACATACTTTTTTCTAAAAGCATAGAATCTTTCAGTAAAAAAAATGAAATAAACATAATAGAAAGAATCCCTATTGTTAGATTTCCAAGTGTTTTTCCAAGTGAATTTAGAATTTCAGGAACAAAACCAAAATCCATATTACTTAGCCAGTCTAAATTGAAAATAGTGTTATTTAAGTCTACGTTAAATCGGATTAAATAATTAGACATTTCAGTATATAAAAGCTTTATATTTTCTTGAAAAGAATCTACATCTAACAGAGATAAATTTTTACCTTGTTCAATTACAAGAGGAATAAAAAGAGAAATTATTCCAACTATAATAGTTAGGAAAAAGAAAATTGTAAAAATAGAGGCGGTAGTGTTTTTTAATTTTAATCTGTTATTTAAAAAAACAACTATTGGTCTTCCTATTAAAGAAATTATTCCGGCAATCAGTACATATCCTACCAAAACTTTTACTTCATAAAGAAGGAATATTCCTAATAAAGTTCCAGTAATAATTAATACTGAACGGAGTATTCCTTTTGAAATTTCATTTTTAGACATAAGCAAATATATTACATATTAGCAATAGAAAAAGTATGACATGCTACTATTCCTGCAGTTTCTGCCCTTAATCGGGCATTACCTAGGCTAACATTTATATAGTTTTTAAGATTACAAGCTTCCACTTCTTTTTCTGTAAAATCCCCCTCAGGACCAATTAATATTAAAGAAGAGGATTTGGGTTTTATTGATTTTATCAAAGTTTTTTTTTCTGAATCATTACAATGAGCGATAAACAAATCACTATTGTTTTTATTTTCAATAAAATTTTTAAGAGTTGAAACTGGATTTAGTTTAGGTAAATATGTCTTCAAAGATTGTTTCATTGAAGAAATTAGTATTTTATTTAGACGATTTTCATTTAAATATTTCTTTTCAGTTCTATCGCATATTAAGGGTGTAATTTCTGTTATTCCAATTTCATTGGCTTTCTCTAAAAACCATTCAAATCTATCGTTAGATTTTAATAACGAAATACCTAAATGAAGAGAGTAGGGTAAAGGTGTTTTATCTACCACTTGATCAATAATTACTTCACAATTGTTTTTTGAAATTGAAGAAATAGAACCTTGAAATAAAATATTTTTTCCATTGGTGATATTTATATTATCTCCAATATTTTTTCTTAAAACTTTAAAGATGTGCTTGCTCTCTTCTTTACTAAAGTTAGCGGTTTTGTTTTCCTTTGATAAGTCTGGTAGATAAAATAGTTGCATATTAAATTTTATATCTTGCTTTTGCACCTTCTTTTAAATTAGAAAAATCGCTATTCAAATATTTTAAATAACCCACCATAGCAATCATTGCCGCATTATCTGTTGTATATTCAAATTTTGGAAAAAAAGCTTTGAAATTATTGTTGTCATTTTTAAATCTTTCTATTATTCCAGTATTACAAGAAACACCTCCACCAAATACTATATTTTTTATTCCAGTCTCTTGCACAGCAGAATTTATTTTTTCATATAATATATCTACAATAGTTTTTTGAAGAGATGCACAAAGGTTATTAGTCTCTAACGATAAAAAGTTTTCTTCTTCTCTGATTTTATTTTCTATAAAACGATGAAAACCTGTTTTTAAGCCGCTAAAGCTAAAATTAAGTCCCGCTACTTTAGGTTTTGTGAATTTGAATTTTTCAGCATCCCCCAATTTAGAATTTTTATCAACTAATGGACCAGCAGGGTAGGAAAGACCCATCATTTTTCCACATTTATCAAAAGTTTCTCCAATTGCATCGTCCAGAGTTTCTCCAATAACTTTCATGTCAAAATAATCTTTAACAAGAACAATTTGAGTGTGACCTCCAGAAATAGTTACACCAATGAATGGGAATTTAGGCTTTTCTGTATTACAATCTTCAATGAAATGTGCTAAAAGATGAGCCTGCATGTGATTTACTTCTATAATAGGAACTTCTAGTCCCATTGATAAAGATTTTGAAAATGAAGACCCAACCAAAAGAGAACCTAATAATCCAGGGCCCCTTGTATAAGCAATAGCATTTAATTGTTTTTTGTCGATATTTGCTTTTAAAATTGCCTGGTTTACGACAGGGATTATATTTTGTTGGTGAGCTCTTGATGCTAACTCTGGAACCACTCCTCCATAGGATTTGTGAATCTCTTGATTAGCTACAAGGTTTGATAGTACTTTTCCATCACATAAAACTGATGCTGAAGTGTCATCACAAGAAGATTCGATTCCTAAAATATATGTAGGCACAATATTTGTTTAATAACAAAGATAATATATATAAATATCAAAAAATTTATTAAAAAATATCGTTTTATTATTATAGCTTTTTTTGCTTTAATTCTAATTTTATTCTTTTCTACTACTATCCCTAGTGTTCAAACTTATTTTGCACAAAAGATAGCAAATCAGTTTAATGAACAATATGGAACTGAATTACAAATAGAATTTGCTGAACTAAATTATTCGGGAAATATAGACCTTAATAATTTTTTAATCAAAGACCATAAAAATGATACCTTGATTTATTTTAATAGTCTTTATTTAAGCCCAAGTAGTTTGAAAAAAATGATGTCAAACGACTTTAATTTTAAATCAATTGCATTTGACGGTCTAAAACTAAATATCTTTAAATATTTATCAGAAGAAAAAAATAATCTGGAAATATTTGTTGATAAATTAAAACTTGACAAAAAAAACATTGATATTGAATCTGATATTATTTTTAAAATAAATGAAATAAAAGGATTAGACTCTTCTGTTGAAATTAAGGACTATAACACTGAAGATAATAATTTCTCTTTTTATAATTTAAACTTAGAGTTAACTAAAATTAATTTCAACAAAAGCAATATTGAGTTTGAAATAAATAATTTTGAATTTAAAAATAGTTTAGGATTAAATGTAAATCAATTCACCTCAAAACTTACTTATGTCGATAGTAATTTTTCTTTAAAAAATTTAAATTTAAGTTATGGAAATTCAAATTTAGAAGGAGATTTTTTATTAGACTTTTCAAGAATTAGAAACTTTAGTTCATTAAACACTAATGTTATAGATTCGGTTTTTTTGGATTTTAAAATTCGTAATTCAAATATATTCCCATCAGATTTTAGTAATTTTTATAACAAAATCAACAAAAGCTATTCAGAAATTTGGAAATTTAAATCTGACATTAAAGGATTTGTAAATGAATTAATAATTGAAAATTCTATTTTTTCAAATCAAGAAAATTTAATAAAATTTGAATCCAATCTTACAAATGTGTTCAATAAAGAGCGAGATTATTCCGTAGACCTTAATTTTGAAACTATTAATATATCCTCTGGAACTTTAAATTCTATTTTTCCTGAAATTTTTGGAACAATCATACCTTCCTCCATAAAAACCTTAGGAAAATTTAAATTTGATGGGTATGTACTTGCTAATCCAAACGAAGTAAAGTCAAAATTTAACCTTAGAGTTCAAGATGGATTAATAAATGCTTATTTAAATATTTCTGATTTATCTAATATAGATAATGCTAAGTATAACGGATTTATTAATGGAAATGATATTGATGTTTCAAGATTCATAAATTTTAAATCTATAGGAAAATCTAACTTTAAATTTGACATAAAAGGAAGAGGTTTCACCTCTGAATATCTTAATTCAACAGTAACAGGAAAAATAGATAAAATTTCTTTAAATAATCAAATTCTCAATGAATTGGATATTTTCGGAATAGTAAAGAACCAAGTTTTTGATGGAAAATTAAAATTAAATGATCCAAATTTAAATTTAGAGTTTAATGGTCTTATTGATTTTAGTAATGATTTAATTGATTTTGATTTTGATTCTAAAGTTAAATACGCCAACCTTTTTAATTTAGGCTTTAATGATCGCAGTGAATTAAATGGAGATATCATTGTTAAGCTCAGAGGAAATAACATGGAAGATTTGATTGGAGATTTATCTTTAAAAAAAATAAAGTATAAAAAAAATAATCAAACTGTTGAGTTTCAAGATTTATTTGCTCAGTTAAGAAACAATGAAGGTAATAGGATTTTTAACATTAGTTCTGATGATATAGTCAGTGGAATTTTAATTGGTGAATATGATTTTATAAATCTTAAATCATCAATTTTAAATAATTTCGGTTCTCATTACTCTAATTACCGCTTATTAAAACCAATTGAATCACAAAATATTAGTTTTAATCTAAACTTTAAGTCTAAATTTTTAAAACTCATAAATAATAACCTTTCAATAGATGAAAACACTTTTTTAAAAGGAAAATTTGAGTCAAATGGTAATTACGAGATTAAATTGGAATCATCATTTGTAAATTATAAAGATATTTATGCAACAAATTTAAATTTAGATATAAATAATAAATCTGGTTTTATTCACTTTGATGAAATTAAATCCAAACTAGTCAGTGGAAAAGACTTTAAATTATTAACCGAATTTAAAAATGATTCATTAAAAGTAAATTCTAGCTATAAATCTTCTAAAGATGAATTAAACAAGATTAGTTTCTCCCATACAATTGATAAAAAAAATAATTCTGTGGTTTCTTTTTATGATATGGAATTAATCATCAACAATCAAAAATGGTTTATTGATAAAAATGAGAATAAAGAACTTCCGCTTTTTGTTTTTTCTAGAAATAAAAAAGATTACAGTTTAATAAATGCAAATTTAAGTAGTGGTAATCAATATTTAGATTTAAATATTTCTGAAGATTCAATGAATTCAATTTATTCATTGGGCTTTAACAATGTTAGTTTAGAAAACTTTACATCTAAAAAAGATAAAATTTTCTTTCAGGCTTTGGTAAACGGTAGGGTAGAGTTGATCAAAAACAATGATGAATATAAAGGAACCTCTTCATTGAAAATAGAAAATATTAGAGCAAATAATAATTTAATAGGTTCTGGTAATTTGAATATAAATGCAAGCAATGATTTAAAAAGTTTTATGATGTCTTTTGATATTGTTGATAATTCCCAAAAGATTTTGGATTTAAATGGTAAATTTTCAATTGAACAAGATTATTATCCCCTTGAGATGAAATTGAAAATGAAAGACTTTGCTATAAAGCCATTTTCTAAATTAGGAGACAATGTCATAACTAATTTCAAGGGATTTTTTAATTCAGAAATTTTAATTTCTGGAAATTCAAAATCACCAAACTTTAATGGGAAAATTGAAACCAAGGAAGTTGAGTTTTTAATTCCTTACTTGAACGTTAACTATGCCTTAGTTAACAATCCTAGTTTTAATTTAATAAATCAAACCTTTGAATTAAATGACTTTAGTTTATATGACTCTAAAACTAAATCCATTGGTTCTTTAAATGGAAAAATTAATCATAAAATATTCAAAGACTGGTATTTAGATTTAGATATTGAAACTAATAATTTATTAATATTAGATACAGATTCTAATAGTGGTGGTGTTTATTATGGGCTAGGTTTCCTAAATGGTCAAGCTAATATAATTGGTCCTGGAAAAGATCTGTTTATTGATGTTAAAGGTTCAACAAATATTGGCACCGTATTAACGATTCCTATAAAAAAATCTAAAAATACTGGAGATCTATCTTATCTAAATTTTATAACAGATAAAGATGATAATAGCGTATTAGATTATAAAACAAATGGTCTTAAAGTTAATTTGGATTTGGTTTTTAACCCAGAAGCTAAAATTGAAGTGATTTTAGATCCTGAGTCAGGTTCCAAGCTAGTTAGTAATGGAAACGGTAATTTAAATTTTAAAATCAATACCGTTGGAAACTTCAATATTTTTGGAGATTATACTGTTGATTCAGGATCATATTTTTATAAAGCTTTGGGAATAGTTGACAGAGAGTTTATTCTTAAAAAAGGTTCTTCAATAGTTTGGAGTGGAAGTCCATACACAGCTGATTTAAACATTAATGCTAATTACGAAATTCCCGGTGGAGCTAATCCAGCAATTCTGATTCAAAATACTAGTTTTAATAGAAAAATCCCTACTAATATTGACGTGAACTTAACTGGAAATTTAATCGAAATGAACACTCCAAATTTTAATATTAATTTTCCAAATACAAGTGGGCCAATTAAATCTGAAATTGAATATTATTTAGTTGATGAAGAAAAAAAACAAAAACAAGCAATTTCTTTATTGTACCAAAGCACATTTATTGATGAGATTTCTTTATCCTCTGTTTCGTCTCAAGCAATTACTAATAATTTATTTCAAAAAGCATCAGGAATAATTGATGATATTTTCACCAACTCAGATGACAAAATGAATGTAGGTATTAATTATTTAAAAGGTGATAAAAATGCAGCCTCTTCCTTATTGAACAGAGATCGATTAGGTTTAACATTAAAAACAGAGATTAGCGATAAGATTTTAATTAATGGTAAAATTGGAGTTCCTGTTGGTGGAGTTGAGGAGAATGTTATCATTGGAGATGTTCAAATTGAATTTCTTCTTAACGAAGAAGGTAATTTTAAAGCTCGATTCTTTAATAAAGAAAATGAATATCAATATTTTGCTAATGATATTGGATATACACAAGGTATGGGAATCTCTTATGAATTAGAATTTGATTCATTTAAAGAATTATTTAAAAAAAAAAAAAATAAGGTTAACTCAAATAACATTAAATAAACATTATTTTTTTTAAAGTATTTTTTTTTGTGCTTTAAATGAAAAAATTCATCATTCCAGTAAGAAATAAAGCAATTATTGATGTTTTGTCTTTCACTCAAACAAACTAAATATATTTACTTTAAAATTAAGTTTGTAATTTTGGAAATCAATTAATGATATGAATATTAAAAAAATAGCAGTGTTGACTTCGGGTGGAGATTCTCCTGGAATGAATACTGCCTTAAGAGCCGTAGTAAGAACTTGTGCATATAACAAGATTGAATGCATGGGGATTTCTAGAGGTTTTCAAGGTTTAATCAATAATGAAATAAAGGTTCTAAATACCAGGAGTGTTAGAGGAATCATTAACAGAGGAGGAACCATGTTATATTCAGCAAGATCAAAAGATTTTTTAACAAAAGAAGGAAGAATTAAGGCTTATAAGAATATCAAAAAACATAACATAGATGCATTAATTATTATTGGTGGTGATGGATCTTTTACTGGTGGAATGATTTTTCAAAATGAATTCAACTTTCCGGTAATTGGAATTCCAGGAACAATCGATAATGATTTATTTGGAACAAGTCATACTTTAGGTTACGATACAGCATTAAATACAGTAATGGAAGCTATTGACAAAATTAGAGATACTGCAATTTCTCATGATCGACTTTTTTTTGTTGAGGTAATGGGTAGGGATGCTGGCCATATAGCATTAAATTCTGGAATAGCTATTGGTGCACAAGAAATCTTAATTCCTGAAGAAAACATTGGTATGGAGGAACTTATAATTTCTTTAAAAAAGAGTAAGGAAGCAGGCAAAACTTCTAGCATTGTTGTTGTAGCTGAAGGAGACAAAACTGGTAAAAATGTTTTTGAGCTTGCTAAAAGAGTAGAAGATAAATTTCCGGATTATGAAATTAAAGTTTCTGTTCTAGGTCACATGCAAAGGGGAGGTTCTCCCACATGTTTTGATCGTGTTTTGGCTACAAGAATGGGAGTTAAAGCAGTTGAGTCATTGCTCGCAGGGGAGTATTCAAAAATGGTTGGAGTTCAACATGGTGAAATTACCTTAACCCCTTTAGATTTAGCTATTAAAGGAAAATCTAAAATCAACTCTGAACTATTGAGAGTTTCAGAAATAATGAATACTTAGATATTATTAAAATCTAAATTTATTGAAGGGTATTTTATTAAATTCTTATTAATAATTAAAAAACTCACATAAAACAATCTTAATGAAGAAATTTTTTTAAGTTTGAAAGCTTTAATTAAATATAAAATAATATGAAAATTGGAATAAATGGATTTGGAAGAATTGGAAGAATGGTTTTTCGCGCATCTTTAAATAGAAAAGATGTTCAAGTAGTTGGTATTAATGATCTTCTTGAAGTTGAACATTTAGCTTACTTACTTAAATATGATTCTGTTCATGGAACATGTGATGCAAACATTGAAATTAATGACGGAAATTTAGTGGTTGATGGAAATGTTATAAGAATTACTGCTGAAAGAGATCCAAAGCAAATTAGTTGGGATGCTATTGAGGCGGATGTTGCATTAGAGTGCACGGGTATATTTACTTCTTTAGAAAAAGCTCAATCTCATATTGATGGTGGTGCTAAAAAAGTAGTAATTTCTGCACCTTCACCTGATGCACCAATGTTTGTTATGGGTGTAAATCATAACGATGCAACTAAAGACCAAAATATCGTTTCTAATGCATCCTGTACAACAAATTGTCTTGCTCCATTGGTCAAAGTACTTAATGATGAATTTGGTATTGCTGAAGCTTTAATGACAACTGTTCATGCTACAACCGCTACACAGTTCACAGTAGATGGACCTTCGAAAAAAGATTTCAGAGGAGGAAGAAGTTCTCTTCTAAATATTATGCCAGCCTCAACAGGAGCTGCAAAAGCAGTTACAAAGGTAATTCCAAGTTTAGAAGGAAAAATTACTGGAATGGCTTTTAGGGTTCCAACAGCTAATGTTTCTGTTGTTGATTTGACTGTTAAATTAGAGTCTAATACATCATATAAAGATGTCATGAAGGCACTTAAAAATGCTTCAGAAAACGAATTAGATGGAATACTAGGATATACAGAAGATTTAGTAGTTTCTCAAGATTTTATCGGAGACCCTAGAACATCAATTGTAGATGCTAATGCTGGAATTCAATTAAATGATACTTTTTTTAAAATAATATCATGGTATGATAACGAAGCTGGTTATTCTAACAAGCTTATAGATTTAGCATGTCATGTTAATTCATTGTAAAATTTAATTTATTCTAATGAAGCTTATAGTTGATAGCGGATCTACAAAAACAGATTGGATAGCGATTGATAACGATGGTCAAAAGCTTTTCGAGACACAGACATTGGGATTAAACCCTCAAGTTCTTTCCGAGTATATATTGGAAGAAAGGGTAATTAATAATTATGAAATTTATCAATCTAGAAAAAAAGTTTCGGAACTTTATTTTTATGGAGCTGGATGCGGAACTAAACCTCCTGAAGATTTAATTAAAAAAGTTTTAAAACCCATATTTGCAAATGCCAAAATTAATATTAAAGAAGATACATATGCTGCTATATATTCTTGTTGTAATCCAGGTGAAAAAGCGATTGTTTCAATATTAGGCACTGGTTCCAACTGTAGTTATTATGATGGTGTAAAAGTCCATCAAAAAATCACTTCACTTGGCTATATTTTAATGGATGATGCTAGTGGAAATTATTTTGGAAGACAGCTTTTGAGAGATTGTTATTTTAATAAGATGCCGGAAGATCTACAAAATAAGTTTAAAACTGAATTTGAGTTGGAGGCGGAGTTAATAAAAGATCACCTATATAAAAAACCTAATCCCAATACATATCTAGCAAAATTTGCAAAATTTTTGGTTCAAAATAAAGATCTTAAATATTCAAAAAAACTTATAAAAAAAGGTTTCAATCTATTTATTAAAAATCAAATACATCAGTTTGATAATTGCAAGGAAATTCCATTACATTTTGTAGGTTCAATAGGATTCTATTTACAAGAAGACTTAAAGAAATCACTTGAAGATAAGGATTTGATTTGTGGTAAAATTCTTAAAAAACCAATTGAAGGTTTAGTAGCTTACCATCAATCTATTATTTAGTCTAAATACTTTGCTATTACTGAAATTTCTATTCTTGCCCCTAATGGAAGAGCTGAGACTTCTACAGTCTCTCTGGCGGGAGCAGTAGCTTCATTAAAAAATTTAGCATAAGATTTATTTATTTTACTAAAGTTTCCCATATCGGTAATAAATATTGTTGTCTTAATTACATTTTCAAAGTTAAAGTTCACTTCTTCCAGTATTGCCATAATATTTTGCATTACTTTTTCAGTTTCTTCTTCAATTGTCCCTCTTACCATTAATTTACTTTCAACATCTAAAGCTACTTGTCCTGACATGTATAATGTGCCATCAATTAATATAGCTTGATTGTAAGGTCCAACTGGTGCAGGAGCATTTGAGGTATTTATAATTTTTTTCATTTGATTTTGAGAATATGTGTTAATGCAAAATAATATTAATAATAAATAAATATAAATTTTCATGTTATAATCTTTTATCTGGTAATCTTCTTTTGTCATATTTTAAATCACTTAACAAATCAGATTTTATGCCTATAAAAAAGTACCATGAAGCCCTTGTACTGAACGGTACCCAATTAAAATTCATTTTCCAGCTGTCTAAATCTCTTTCAAACCTTAACTGAGTATAAGTAAATCCAGTGTTTTTAAAATCATATCCAGAAGATCCTCCTATTCTCCATTTTTTTGATAGGGATATATTTCCGGAAAACATAAGGGAATTATTTGAAATTTCTTTTTGTCCTTTATTATTATTGTAAGTAAGAGAATGTGCAAATCTAACGTCCCAAGGCATTTTATTGTTATAAAATTTGGATTCACTTAAATCTTCCTTGTCCTCTTCATCCTCTTCTTCATTGTCAAAAGTACTATCTGCAAAATCATCTGCTCTTCCAAATAAATCGTCGTCTCTTCCTCCACTTCTTGAATTATTACTTTCTTTTGATTTTTTACCTTTAGAATTTTTGCTTTTTAACGAAAAACCCATGTTTATATTCGCACTAGTCATTCTAAAACCACCCCCATGAAATTTATTTATTCTAACACCTTCCTCGCTTAAAGCATATGGATCAAAAGTAGCTCCAACATTAATATTTAACTTATCTTCAAATAAAGTGGTTCCAGTTGTCATTCTAACTGGACTCCATTTTAATGAATCAGCAGCAATATTATAACTAGTATTGAAATTTAAATTATTGAATAATTTAATTTTTTTTGGCTCCAGCACTAAACTGTCGTTGTCTCTTATTTTAGCTTCTAGTACATTACTGACGCTCAAGCCAATGCTACTTGAAAAATTATTTCCAGGAACGCCAAAAAATCCTCCTTCGAATCTAGAATAATCTCTTGTGTTTCCATCGGCATCAATAATATATTGGTCGTAATATTTTTCAAAACTTGGATTAATACCATAACTAACAGAGGGCCTAATTACATGTCGTATGGATTCAAATTTTTTACCTTCTTTGAAATTAAAAATCCCATAGATAGTTGTACCAACACTTGCGTTAAAATTATATTTATTAAATCTATCAAACCCTTTTATAGTATCTTTTTTTCCCACTGTTTGATTGATTATATCAAAATCATTTTTCTTTATTGTTTGTCCGGTCCAAACTTCTTCAAAACTTCCTCCAACACTAATACTCAGATGCTTTAAAACTTTAAAATTTGTACTTATTGGAATAGAGTGCTTCATTCCATAAATAGCATCGTCAAACATTTCTTTTTTTAAAAATAATGAATCACTTGTTTCTATTCTGTTTTCTCCTCTTAGTGAATATTGAAAGTTTATATTTTTAATAAAACCTTTTTTCTGTCCATTTCTTTTTACAAAAGGATATATCCTTTCCATACTAGCATTTAAAGTAGGAAGGCTTAAATTAACTTTTTTTGTTCTAGTATTTTGAGAATGAGACGCCGTTAAAGACATATTTACAGAGGGATACCCACTAAATGTTTTTGAATAAGACACGGAAGAATTCATTGTGTTATTTAAAAAATTAGGAGTATTAAGTTGGTTTACAGATTCTCTAAAGTAATTACTACTTCCCAGATTAACAGATGCAGAAAACCTGCTGTTGGGATTAGATTTAGAATCTTGGCTATGAGACCACCTGAAATTATATATATTACCCTTTGAATATCCTGGAAGACCTCTTTCCCCATTTATTAAGTTTTCAAACCTTGCACTTAAAGAACCGCTATATCTATATCTTTTTCTGTAGTTGGATTCATTTCTAAATCCATAACTACCATTAGTATAATAATCTCCAAGAAGTGTGATGTCAAAATAATCACTGAATGCAAAATAATATCCACCATTTTGAAAAAAATATCCTCTATCATTGTTTTGCCCTATGCTTGGAAAAATAAAACCTGTTTTTCTGTTTTGAGTCAAAGGAAAATATGCAAATGGTAAAAAAACTGGCGTAGGTACATCAGCAATATAAAGATTACTTAAACCTGCTATTATTTTATTTTTGGGAATAAACTTTCCTTTTCTAATTTTAATGTAATACTCTGGATTCTCAACATTTTTAGAAGTAGTTACTTTGGCATCTTTAATGAAATAAACGGAATCATTTTCCTTTTTAGTTGTTAGAGCTGAAACATTCATCCCATCTTGCTCACTCTTAGAATTCCATATAATAGCTTTTTTTGTATCAAAATTGAATCTAATCGAATCAGGATTTACCTCGTTTCCAGCTTGTTTAAAAAATGGAGGCTGAGTTAGTTGTCCACTTGTATCTCTTATTCTTCCAGCAGCTACTTCATTTTTATTGTAATCTAATATTATAATTCCCGCTTTTAGTTCTGTATCCATGTAATACAGTTCAGCTTTATCATACAAGTATAATTTACCTTTTTCTTTATCAATTTTAATATATCCTTTTGCATTTCTAGTTATTTTCCCAAGAAGAAGAGGTTTTTTTACTAATGTATCATTAGTAACAATAGAATCATTTTCCTTAATATCTTGTGAATAATTTATTTTTATTCCACAAAATAATAGAAAAATAAAAATTAATTTAATGATCTGTGATTTATATATGTTTTTTGCTTGCAAGAACAATATTATTTAAAGGTAAAATTACATATAATTTTGAAAGATAATTTTTTATGAATAATAACCTTAATCTTCTTTTAAAAAATATTTCTACTTTATTAATAATAATATCATTTAATGTTCTTTTTTCTCAATCTAACACGGACCAATTTACCGTTGTAATTGATGCTGGTCATGGTGGAAAAGATCCAGGAAATAGAGGGAATGGTTATTATGAAAAAGATATCTCTCTAAAAGTAGCTCTTCTAGTGGGTGATATACTCAAGAAGTCCAACTTAAAAATTGTATATACAAGAAAAACAGATACGTTTATTACCTTAAATAAACGAGCAGATATTGCCAACAAATACCAAGCAGATTTATTTGTATCAATTCACTGTGATTCTCATACTTCAAACGCTTTTGGAGCGGGAACATTTGTGTTAGGTCTTCATGCAAATGAAAGAAACTTTAGAATAGCACAAAAGGAAAACTCAGTGATTTATTTAGAGGACGATTATAATCAAAAATACGAGGGATTTGATCCTGATAATCCTGAATCTGTCATTAGTTTGGTATTAATGCAGGAGGAATACTTAGACCAAAGTATTTTGATAGCTAGCATGATTCAAAATAATTTTGTTCAAAAATTAAATCGAAAAAACAGAACTGTTAAACAGGCAGGGTTTTTAGTTTTAAGAAATACCTACATGCCTAGTGTACTGGTTGAATTAGGTTTTTTAACGAATAAAAAAGAAGGAGCTTATCTAAATTCCAAAAAAGGACAAATAGAAATGTCCAATACTATTGCAGATGCTATAATTAAGTATAAAAATAGAATCTCAAAAGGTTCGACAGTTTTGTCAAATGATATAGTTGTTGATAATACTAATTTTAATAATTTAAGTCTCAAAATTCAAATAGCTTCTGGATCTAAATTTCTTCCACTAAAATCTTATAATTTTAAGGGTTTGTCTCAACTAACTTTTGTTAAATCAGGGAACAATTATAAATATTTTTTTGAAAATACAGACAACTATAATACAGCTAAAAAACATTTAATAAAAGCAAAAAAATCTGGTTTTAACGATGCAGTTATAGTTGCTTTTAATAATGGAAAAAAAATTTCATTAGATGAATTTTTTAAGTTAAATCCTGATTGAGCTATATGATTAAATTATTCATAACTTTAAGGGCAATATTAAACAAAGAGTTTTGAAATTAAACAATGAACTTAAAACAGGTATTCTAGTAGTTTTTGGAATAGGCCTGTTTGTGTTTGGATTTAGTTATTTAAAATCCAATGATATTTTTGTAAGTGATAGAACTTTCTACGCAATATATTCAGACGTTGAGGGGGTTGTAAATGGAACTCCAGTTACCGTTAATGGTTTGCCTGTAGGTAATATTCAAAACATTTCATTTCATGATGGAAATCAACTTATAGTCAAGTTTAGAGTTGAAAATGATATTAAATTCTCTGTCAATAGTGTTGCCCAAATTTATGAGACTGGACTTATTGGAGGAAAGGCCCTTGCTATTATTCCCTCCAACGATAAGGGACCTGAAGCTGTTTCAAATGACACCTTAAAATCTTCTATTGCACCTGGTTTAACAGATTTAGTAAATAAAAAAATTACTAATCTACAAGTCAAGATAGAATCTATGGTCATGAGTGCTGACTCGGTTCTTTACAAAATTAATAGAGTTTTTGATGATTCAACTCGTTCAAATCTTCGAAAAAGTGTTTCTGATTTTAACTTAACTATTAGTGACTTAAAAGAAACCTCCTCGCTAATAAAATCTATTGTTCAAACCAATAAATCTGACGTTAATCTAACGATTAGTAATGTCTCTAAAATTTCAAATGATTTATCTAGTATTTCTTCCACCCTAAATAATGGGGATTTAGATTTAACATTTGCTAATTTCAAAAAATCATCTGACGACCTTTCACTTATCCTAAAAGATATTAATAAAGGTCAGGGAACTATATCAAAATTGATTTCAAACGATTCTTTATTTAATAATTTAAATGACGCTTCAAAATCAATTGATCTTTTACTTGAGGACATTAGGTTAAATCCTAAAAGATATATTCATTTTTCTGTTTTTGGAAAAAAGAATAAACCCTACAAGTCAAAGTAGTTTTTAAAGATTATAAATTAAAATAATTTTTAATTTATTATGCACGCATAATAAATTTTTTAATATTTTTGATTATTAACTAATAATTTAAATTAATTGTCAGATTACATTCCTAATATAATATTTACTGTTTTTTTTGTTATTGCTATTTATTTTTTCTCAAATAATGTCAGGAAAATGTACAGAAATATAAACTTGGGTATTTCTGTTGATAGATCAGACAACAAGAAAAAAAGATGGATTCAAATGTTGAAAATTGCCTTTGGTCAATCTAAAATGATAGATAAACCTGTGGTAGGTATTTTACACATTGTTGTTTATGTAGGTTTTCTAGTTATTAATATTGAACTTTTAGAAATTTTGTTAGATGGTTTCCTTGGAACACATAGAGTTTTTGCTCCCTTTTTAGGTTCTTTTTATAATTTTCTTATTGGTTTTTTTGAAATTTTTGCTTTTTTAGTTGTTGTCTCAGTTGTACTTTTTTGGACTAGAAGAAATATTCTTAAAATTAAACGTTTTTTGAGTGATGAGATGAAAGGATGGCCAAAGAGTGATGCCAATCTTATTCTATACATAGAGGTTATTTTAATGACTTTATTTTTAACTATGAACGGTTCTGATTTATGGTTACAAATTAATTCGAATGATCCTCATTACATTTCTGCTGGTGCATTTCCAATCAGTCAGTATATGTTACCGCTTTTTGATAATTTTTCAATTAGTAGTGTTATAATTATTGAAAGAACATCATGGTGGTTACACATAATTGGAATTTTCCTTTTTTTAAATTATTTATACTATTCAAAACACTTACACATCTTACTTGCTTTTCCGAATACTTATTTCGCTAATTTAGAATCGAAAGGAAAGTTTTCAAACTTACAATCTGTGACTAATGAAGTAAAAATGATGTTGGATCCCAATGCTGATCCATTTGCTGCACCAACATCAGATCAAGAAATAACAAAATTTGGTGCCTCTGATGTTTTTGACCTTTCCTGGGTACAATTATTAAATGCATACACCTGTACTGAATGCGGAAGATGTACTAGCGAATGTCCTGCTAATCAAACAGGAAAAAAATTGTCACCAAGAAAAATAATGATGGATACTAGGGACAGACTTGAAGATGTGAGTAGAAATTTGGACAAAAACAAAGGGGAGTTTAAACCTGATGGCAAACAACTATTAGAAAATCATATTTCAACGGAAGAATTATGGGCCTGTACTTCCTGCAATGCATGTGTAGAGGCTTGTCCTATAGGGATTGATCCACTTTCAATTATTATGGACATGAGAAGGTACCTAGTAATGGAAAAGTCTGCTGCTCCTTCAGATTTAAATAACATGATGACAAATATTGAAAATAATGGTGCTCCATGGCCATTTAATCAAATGGATAAATTAAATTGGAAAAACGAATTATAAATTAAATTTTGAATAATGAATAAAGAACAAGTAAATAAGATTTTAAGTGAAAAAATAGAAGATGGAGAACTTATTAGTCCAGTATTACCCGAGGGTGTTAAGAATTATTTAATCGATATCGATGGAACAATTTGTGATGATATTCCAAATGAAGAACCCCATAGAATGGCTACAGCAAATGTATATCCTGATGCATTAAAAACACTCAATAAATGGTTTGAAGAGGGACACGTGATTTGTTTTTTTACCTCTAGAACTGAAGAACACAGAAAAGTAACTGAAGACTGGTTAAATAAACATGGATTTAAGTTTCACAGTATGGTTATGGGTAAACCAAGAGGAGGTAATTATCATTGGGTAGATAATCATTTAGTTAAAGCCACAAGGTATAATGGTAAATTTACAGACTTGATTGATAAAGAAGTAACTATTCAGGTGTTTGATGATGGCCAACATGATTAATTATGAATAATATAGAAATTCACACTTTTGCAGATTTATTAGCACAAGGAAAAACCCCAGAAATTCTTTTTTGGGTAGGTTGTGCTGGAAGCTTTGATGAAAGAGCTAAAAAGATTACTAAAGCATTTGCTAAAATTCTTAATCAAGCCAATGTATCTTTTGCTGTTTTGGGTTCTGAGGAAGGATGTACAGGTGACCCAGCAAAAAGAGCAGGAAATGAATTTTTATTTCAAATGCAAGCTTTAACAAATATAGAAGTGTTAAATGGATATAATATTAAAAAGATAGTTACTACCTGTCCTCATTGTTTTAATACTCTTAAAAACGAGTATCCTGAGCTTGGTGGAAATTACGATGTATTACACCACACTCAGTTCATTAGATCCTTGTTGTCAGAAGGTAGACTAACTGTGAGCGGAGGAGTTTTTAAAGGGAAAAGAATTACTTTTCATGACCCTTGTTATTTAGGCAGAGCAAACAATGTTTATGAAGCTCCTAGAGAAGTTTTGGAGAAATTAGATGCTCAACTTTTTGAAATGAAAAGTTGCAAACAAAAAGGCTTATGTTGTGGAGCTGGAGGAGCACAAATGTTTAAAGAATCGGAGCCTGGAAAACAGGAAGTGAATATCAAAAGAACTGAACAAGCTTTGGAGACTAAACCTGATATTATTGCTGCTGGATGTCCTTTTTGTAATACAATGTTGAGTGACGGAATAAAAAATAAAAAGAAAGAAGATCAAGTGGAGGTTTTAGATATTGCAGAACTTATTAATCAAGCTTCAGATTTATGATTACTTCATTTGCTAAAATGAATAAGAATTCTAGAGTTTGGATTTATCAATCAAGTAGAAAACTAATTGATTCGGAATTAAAAGAAATAGAAAATTTACTTTCTGTTTTTTTAAGTAATTGGGCAGCACATGGAGCCAAACTTCAAACTGCTTTTGAAATAAAATACAACAGATTTATAATAATTGCTTTAGATGAATTAAATGCTTCTGCTACAGGCTGCTCCATAGATTCTTGTGTTCATTTTATTCAAGAATTAGAAAAAAAATATGAAATCACTCTTTTAGATAAAATGAATATTTCTTTTAAACAGGGAGAATACATTTCTTATAAATCTATTAATGATTTCAAAAAACTTGTAAAGAACAAATCGGTATCTAAAAAAACAATTGTGTTTAATAATCTGGTTGTTGATATTTCTGATTACAATGATAATTGGGAAATACCAGCAGAAAGAAGTTGGCATTCTCGTTTTTTTTAATAGATGATTTTAGTAATTTAATCTAAAATTTAGTATTTGCGTTTTATTAATATCTAAATTTGATTTATTAAATATATTTAGTTAATGAGACAGTTTTTTTTCACTTTATTTCTATTTTTTTTCACTTTCTCTTTATCCTCTCAAAACCCTTTAATCACATCTGATTATGAAAATCAAAAGAAATGGGTCGATAGTGTTTACCGAAGCCTGACAATTGATCAAAAGATTGGTCAGCTTTTTACTATTTGGGTAGCGACTAAACAAGGCCCAGAAAAAATGAAGGAAGTCTCTGAAATAATTAAAAAAAATCATCTTGGAGGTCTTATTTTTTCTTTAGGAAATATTAAAGACCAAGCAATTGCTACAAATAATTTTCAATCTATTTCTAAAGTTCCTTTGTTGATTGGTATGGACGCTGAATATGGAATTGGAATGAGATTGGACGATGCTTTCTCATTTCCCTTTAATATGACTTTAGGTTCTATAAAAAATGATTCTCTTATTTATGAAGTTGGAAAAAGAATTGGCTTGCATGCAAAGAGATTAGGAGTTCATATAAATTTTGCTCCGGTGACAGATATTAATACCAATCCAAATAACCCCATAATTGGTAGTAGATCTTTTGGCGAAGATAAAATGAATGTGACAAGTAAATCTTTGGCTTATCTTAAAGGAATGCAATCTCAAGGGATCATGGGTTCAGCAAAACATTTCCCAGGGCACGGTGATACTTCAACAGATTCCCATAAAACACTACCTGTAATTAATTTTTCTTCCAAAAGAATAAATGATATTGAGCTTTACCCGTATAAAGAACTGATAGACAATAACTTGTCTGGAGTTATGGTAGCTCACATGGAAGTTCCTTCATTAGAAAAAACACCAAAATTACCTTCTACACTTTCTAAAAACATCATTACCAAAATTTTAAAAAACAAATTAAAATTTAAAGGATTAGTAATAACCGATGCCATGGACATGAAGGGTGTGGTAGATTTTAATAAAAATGAATCTGCAGACGTAAATGCTCTTTTGGCAGGAAACGACGTATTGTTAATGCCAGACGACTTGGATCAGAGCACAATAAGTATTAAAAGCGCAATTGACAGTGGTAAAATTTCTGAAAAAAGACTAGCTTATTCCGTCAAGAAAATTTTAATGGCAAAATACAAGGCAGGTTTAAACAATTTAAAAGATATTAAAATTGATAATTTGTATGAAGACATGAACACTGAGGAAGATCAAGTTCTGTTTGAAAAATTAACAGAACAATCTATTACTCTTATTAAAAACAATAATCAAATTTTACCTATAAAAGACCTGTCAAAAAAAATAGCCTATTTAAAAATGGGTGACTCTGATTCTGATGAGTTTTTAAAAATGCTTAATCATTATGCTAAAGTTGATTTAATTGAAACTAACAATAGCGATCTTTCAAGACTTCTAAAACCTTATGATTACGTAATTATTGGTCTCCATAAATCTGATAAAAGCCCGTTTGATTCTTATAAATTTTCATCATCAGAAAAAGAAATATTAGAGTCTGTTTCAGCTTCTTCGAAAGTTATTTTAAATGTTTTTGTAAAACCTTACGCTTTAATGGATATTGATTTGAATGATATTCATTCTATTTTGGTTTCATATCAAAATAATGTTGTTTCGCAGCAAAAGTCAGCACAAGTAATTTTTGGTGCAATTGCTTCACAAGGAATATTGCCTGTTAGCATAAACAACCAATACCCTGTTCACACTTCATTAAAAACTAAAATTTTAAAAAGATTAAGTTATGGACACCCTCTTAATCAAGGTTTTGATATAAAAAAACTAAATAAAATTGATTCAATTGTACATTTTGCTATTAATAAAAAAATGACACCAGGTGCCCAAATTTTAGTAGCAAGAAACGGAGAGGTTGTTTACAATAAATCTTTTGGAAATAAAACCTATGATTCTAAACATAAAATTCAATGGGACGACATGTATGATTTGGCATCTTTGACTAAGATTTTATCCACTGTTCCTTTAATGATGAAGGAGTATGAAAATAAAAACATTACTTTAGAAACTACTTTATCTGAAATGTTTCCAAATAAAAATTTAAAAGATAAATCAGAGTTAACTATTAAAGAGATGTTTTCGCATCAATCAGGATTACACCCATGGATTCCTTTTTATAAAATGACCATTGATAGTATTACTAATATGCCTATGCCCAATTGGTATAGCTCATCTAGAAGTGATGATTTCAGTATAAAGGTTACAGAAAACCTTTATTTAAAAGAGGCTTTTTTAGATTCAATTACTAATCAAATAATTAACAGTAAACTTTTGACCAAGAAGTCCTACGTTTACAGTGATTTGCCATATTACTTTATGAAATCATTTTTAGAAAATAAAAACAAGAGTGATTTAGATTTTCAATTAAAAAAAAAATCCTTGTTGAACTAGGGGCCAATAATACCACCTATAATCCTAACAAATTTCATAAAATTAATAAAATAGTTCCCTCTGAAAACGACACCTACTTTAGAAACTCTCAACTCCATGGAGATGTTCATGATATGGGTGCAGCTATGCAAGGTGGAATAGGAGGACATGCTGGATTGTTTTCCAATTCAAACGATGTGGCTAAAATAATGCAAATGTATATTCAGGGTGGATATTATGGCGGCGCAAGATTTTTTGAGAATTCTACTATAGAATATTTTAATACTTGCTATTTTTGTGATAATAATAATAGAAGGGGGATTGGTTTTGATAAACCCCAGCTTGATGACAGTAAACCTACATGTGGATGTGTTCCAATGTCTAGTTTTGGACATTCAGGTTTTACCGGAACTTATGCTTGGGCAGATCCAGAAAATAATATTGTGTATGTATTCTTATCCAATAGAACTTTTCCAACTATGGACAATAAACTGTTGTCCACTAATAATATTAGAACGGAAATTCAGCGTGTTATTTATGAATCATTTAATTAATTAAAAAATGAAAATTGCAATTGTTTGTTACCCAACATTTGGAGGAAGTGGAGTGCTTGCCACAGAGTTGGGAATGTCTTTATACGAACACGGTCATGAAGTTCATTTTATAGCTTATAAAAAACCTGTTAGATTAAAGAACTTAAACGAAAATTTATTTTTCCATAAAGTAAATGTTCCTGATTATCCTCTTTTTAATTTTCAACCATATGAATTGGCATTATCAACTAAATTGGTGGAAGTAATTAAATCTTATTCCATTGACTTAATGCATGTTCATTATGCTATTCCACATGCATATGCTGCTTATATGGCAAAAAAAATGCTAAAGGATCAAGGTCTAACCGTTCCAATTGTTACCACTTTACATGGAACAGATATAACATTAGTAGGTAACCATCCGTTTTATAAAACTGCTGTGAATTTCAGTATTAATAAGTCGGACATAGTTACTTGTGTTTCCCAAAGTTTAAAAGAGGATACACTAGACCAGTTTGATATTAAAAAGGATATTGAAGTAGTCCCTAATTTTATTAATATTTCTAAATATAAGATTCAACAAGAGAAATGTATTGAAGAGAACCCAATGCCTAGTAAGGAACTTATAATTACTCACGTAAGTAATTTTAGACCTGTGAAAAATATTAAAAATGTAATCCTAGTGTTTAATAATATTCAAAAGAAAGTTAATTCTAAACTTTTGATGATAGGAGAGGGGCCTGATAAACAAATGGCGGAACAATTATGTAAAGATTTATCAATTCAGGATAAAGTAGAGTTTTTAGGCAATACCAATCAAGTAGAAAAAAATCTATGTCATTCTGATTTATTCTTGCTCCCTTCCAATACAGAGAGCTTTGGGTTAGCAGCTCTTGAAGCAATGGCTAGTAAAGTAGCTATTATTTCCTCAAATGCTGGTGGACTACCAGAAATTAATATTCACGGAGAAACAGGGTATTTAACAGATTCAAATGACATTGAATCCATGTCTAATTATGCAATTTCTATTTTAAAAAGCCCACAAGCACTTGAAGAATTTAAACTAAAGGCTTTTAAAAAGGCTGAGGCATTTGATATAAACAAAGTCGTTCCATTGTATGAAGAAATCTACAAAAAGGCTTTAAAGACTCTTAAATAGACTCTTTCATAGAATCATATACTTGAACTTTTTTCCAGAGATGTTTAGCTTCATCAATAAAAATTAAATGAGTAGGGGCATCTTGATATAATCTTTGAGCTTTCAGATTAGCAAATGTTAGTATCATGCAATAATCATAGGAATTATCAACCACGTCTCTTTTTTCAGTGCTTCCAGGTTTTCCTAAATGTTTTTTTACTGCAATTTTATTTGTTTTAATCAATTTTTTTAAAGCTTTTTCAAATTCAGCTCTTTCCTTTTCATCATCAGGATTATTTAACCAAAAATAAACAGAGTGAACTAGTTCCCCTTCAATATACTGGGGTTGCTCTACTAATTTATTACAACTAGTAGCCAATAAAAAAAAGGTGAACAATAGTAAGGATCGTATTTTCATGTAAATAATTTTAAAAAACAATACTAAAATAGTATTTTTCATGTATGAAATTAAAAAAAAATAATTTAGCTGTCTACTCTATTTTTATTTTAGGTTTCTTTTTTATTCAATCTCAAGAAAAATCAAATAATATTCCGCTGAATTTAAATGGAATTAAAGCTGATTTTGTCAATGAAAGTTATGGAGATCACAAGAGAAATAAATTTGATATATGGCTTGCGGAATCTGAAAAACCAACTCCACTAGTAATTTACATACACGGAGGGGGTTTTAGTAATGGAGATAAATCAAATTATTATAATTCAAAACAATTAGTAAGATTTCTAGAAAAGGGGATTTCTGTAGCTACAATTAATTATAGATTTCAACATCACAAACCTTTTGGAATATTAGCCAGTTTAAATGATTCAAAAAGATGCCTTCAGTTTATAAGGTATTACGCAGAAAAATACAATATTGATAAAAATAAAGTTGGTGTTTATGGAGCTTCAGCTGGCGCAGGAACTTCACTTTGGATTGGATTTTCTGATGACATGTCAGATCCTTCAGGTTCGGATTTAATTTTAAGAGAATCTACTAGAGTTTCTTGCGTTGGTGCCATAGCAACTCAAGCTACTTACGATTTCTTTAAATGGCCAGAAATATTAAATCTCTCTGAGGAGTTAATGTTAGATGTAAATTCTGAAAAAAGAATCGCAAAAGCTTTTGGGGTAAAGTATGAAGAACGAATAGACTTGAAAAGCTATGATAAAACCATTAAAGAATTAGATTTTCTAGATAAAATTGATAAGAATGATCCACCCATGTTTGTTTTCAATAATCAAAAGGGAGGAATTCCTAAGAATAATAACCAAAGAAATCACCACCCCCTTCACGCAAAAGCATTAAAAGAGAAGGCAGATAAAGAAGGGCTTGAGTCTGTTGTCTACGCTCCAAAAATTGGTATAACAGATTCAAAAAATATAGGAATAGTTGATTTTTTTATAGAAAAGTTAAAATAACCTACTTGGGATTGTAAATTCTTTTAGAATTAGAAATAATTAGATCCCTATCAAAAGTCATTTTCTTTGTTTTGAACTCTGAAAGCATTTCCATTTGATCTCCATAATGTGGAGAATTAGGATCATCACTAGTTCCGTAGGGTGAAACAGATTCGTATTCCGGACCATTTTCTGTAAATCTAACCAGCCCAACATATGATTCGCCGTGGCTAATTTTTATCTTTCCATTCTCATGTGTGACCCCTCTCATGGCGGTAATAACATCTGGAAGACCAAATATTGGAATTTCTTTGTCTCCTCTAACTAATTTTTGAAAGTCTCCTAATTTTACTTTTGTTGTCTTAAAATCATTGAGCATTTTAGATTTTACTTCCAATAAAATATCAGCAATAAGTTCTTTTGAATATTTTTTATTTATGTAGGATTTATAGTATTTGTTTGCTTGATAATAAAACATTGCATAAGTTCCTGCACCATAGGAATCTGCATCAGCAGTTCTGTCCCAAGATTGAATGGACTCGAGTAATTCTGCAAATTCTGGATAATTTTCAGGAACCATTTCAAATACATTATTAATATCAACAAAATTATAATTCATTGGAGTAGGAAAAGTCCTGTCATTTTTAATTTTCCTAAATGTTTCGAAATCTATTTTATCATGTGATTCAATTAATTGTAAAAGTCTTGTACTTCTGTTGTTGTCGTAAAGTTCATAGCCCATTGTCTTTGAGAAGTTTTCAGCTTTTGGATTTTCATTTTCACTAGTGGATTTAAAGGGAGAATGATTTGCATTGTAGATAAATCCAGATTTAGGATTTATTACTTGAGGAAGATCTTCAATATTGTAATATTCATTCCATAGAGTTTTTTTTGTATTTCCAGGTACAACTCCTCTCCAATTATATCTCTCGTCTCTTTTTGGTATAATCCCATTAGAAATGTAAAAAATGGTATCATTTTTATCTGCATATCCAATATTATAACCTGGTAAATTTCTAGTTTTAATAATTTCATAAAACTCTGAAAATGATTTTGCTTTATTCATTTTCCACCACTGTTCAAGGGATTTTATATTGAACAAAGAGGGGGTTCTTATAGAATAATATCCGCTTTTATTTTTTAATGTTGGTCCGTAAATACTCTTGTAAAATTTACGACTAACCTTTATGGGAATCCCAAGAATTTTGATGTATGCCTTAGCTTTTTTGGTTTCTAACTTAAATTCTTTTTTATCAACTAAATAGACTCCCTTTTTTTTTGGATGCATTTGTAATTTGAAGATGTCTGCTTTGTCTGGATAATTTACGGTATGTGTCCATGCTAAATGTTTATTTACCCCGATTAAAATACAAGGGGCACCGGCAAAAGTTGCACCAATTATATTTGTTCCTTCCTCACTAATTAAGTGAGCCTCATACCATGAGGTAGGTCCATCAAAGGGCTGGTGGGGATTAATTGCGAGGAAAGTTTCTTTTTTTCCTGTTTTATTAGAATTTAATGCAATGGCATTTGAACCGTTCATTTCATTTTGATAAATAAAATCGGAATTAACGTTATTTTCAAACACGTTTCTTACAAGTCTATCTGCTCCGTTTGCTATAAATAATTGTAAAAATGAATACCTGGCCATTTTTCTTGGAGTAATTGGAAAAAGTTTTTTTACCAAGACTTTTTCTGGGTATGTTTCCGCATATTTATTCATCCCAGCAGAGTAACCCTCTAAAACTTTAACAAATTCAGGACTCAGTGTATGGAATAATTTATTTACTGTCTCTTTAGATTCTATCACCTGAGTAATTAAATCTGCTCCCGCACCATTTATTCCGATGTGTTTACTTAGCAGCCCATTTCCAGCCAGGTAACCCTGTTGAATGGTCTTAAAATCATCTTCAGAATGAGCCCAAGCCAGTCCATATGCAACTTCAGCATCAGTTTTTCCGTAAATGTGGGGAACACCATATTGGTCTCTTACTATTTCAATATTTTTAGGATTAATTTGTGATGAAATAGGGGAGAAGCTTAATACAAAAATTATGATATATAGGTAATGAACTTTCATTATATTTGTTATTTCAATAATCGTACCAATATAGAGTATTCTGATAATTAATTCTTAATATGAAAATAGTCATATATTAGTATTATTATTTTTTTATGATAAAATTTATTAAAGGAAGAACAAAATCAATATATTTTTCTTTGAAAGGAGCTCTCTATTTAATTAGAACAGAGAATTCAATACAAGCTCAATTATTCATATCTATTTGTTTTATAATAGCTGGATTTTATTTTGATATTTCAAAAACAGAATGGTTATTTCAGGTACTGGCAATATGTTTGGTACTTTGCTCAGAATCTTTAAACACTGCTATTGAAAAAGTGGCAGATTTCATCCATCCTGATTACAATGAGAAAATAGGGATAATTAAAGATGTTGCAGCAGGTGCAGTTTTCTTTTCTTTTGTATTTGCCCTTGTATCAGCTATTGTAATATACTCTCCTAAGATTTACTGATTTCACTGTACAATGAATCAATTCTTTTAGCTAATTTAAAATCTAGTTCAGTTAATCCTCCTTGGTCGTGTGTCCAAAGGGTTATCTCGAGTTTGTTGTAGGTGTTTGTCCAACTAGGGTGGTGCTTTATCTCTTCTGCAATTTTTGCTATTTCTGTCATGAAATCAAAAGTCAAAACAAAATTTTTAAATTCAAACTTTCTAGTGAGCTTACTGTTATTAAGAAGCCATTTTTTATCAATTTCTTTAATACTGTTGTCCATGTCTATTTTTAAATTAATTTGGGAATAATTGCTTTTCTATTTTTTGGGTAATCATTAAAATTTTCATTGTACCATTTATGATGTGACAATGCTCTTGGAACTAAGTTAATAAAAGTCCACATAAAAAAGGACAAGCTACCAATATTAAAAGTCATTAGCGCAAATCCAAACCACTCTACAAGTTCACCAAAAAAATTTGGACAAGATATATAACGAAACAGACCGCCTTTTGGAAGGACATATTTGTTTTCCTCACTCTTTGACCTCAACCCGATTAATTTATTATCCGATTTGATATTTATTATAAATCCAGTCATAAAAAGTACTAATCCTAGGATTAACAACAAATAATGATGGTTTTGATAGCTTGTAATGGACAAAAAATATCCATTGATAAATCCATTAACAACATTAAAGATAATAGCAGAAATAGCAATTAAAAACGGCATTTTTTTTCCTTTTGTTTTAATTCTTAGTGGATATATAATTGTTCTGTTGGTGTAGTGTAGAACCCAAAGGAATATAAAAAATGTATTTAAGCTATATAAATTCGAAGTATTTAAAAAATAAAATATTGGGCATACTAAAAGTGCAGGAAGCTCCATTAAAATCCATCCTGTTTTATTTTTTATATTTTTCCCCCATTTTTTGGAACTATGCCTTCCATAGGGAGCTTTGTTTTTAAGTATTACAGGGAAGAGTATTACTCCAATTAATATCCAAAAAATAGTTAGTGTATTGGGACTCATATTAATTAAAAAACCCGCTGATTAAAGCGGGTTTTTAGTAAATATCTAGGTTAGTTTAAGATATTAATATCCGTAGTTTTGAACCATATTAGAGTTAGCATTCAACTCAGATTGATAAATAGGCATTGCTGTATTGTAATCCCCGTAAGCTGGTGTTGTTCCAGTTCTATCATCATTAAGTTGCTTAATAGAATCTATAAGTGGCATACCTTGACCAGTTCTTAAAAGGTCATCATAACGTAAACCTTCACAGTAAAACTCTACTCTTCTTTCTTTAAGAATATTTGCTAAAGTAGCTTCTTTGTAGTAGTCAGCTCCTAAACCTCTAATAGCAGGAATATTATTTAGATAAGTTAATGCAGTTGCTGCATCTCCTTGCCAAAGCATTGCTTCAGCATATATTAAATGCATTTCTTCAACTCTTATTATTGTAACGTTATCAGATCCTGTCATTGTAGGAAATTTACCTAATACTGTTGGGTAACCTTGAGCAGTACCCACCATATTTGCAGCAAATCTTACATCACCAGGTCTTTCAAGTGCTAGATCCATAAGGTCAGGGTTTACTCCATCACCAGTAAGAATTCTTACGTCTCCATAAGATGTTCCTCTTAAAATGTAAGCAATTCCATTAATTCCAGGGTTATCTGTACCAGACATAGCTATCTCAAATATAGAGTTACTAGCGTTATCAGTAGTATATGAGGAAGCAAAACCTGAAGCAGTCACAGGAGATTTTCCAGAGTTATCTATTACCCATTTAGACATTGAAGCAGCACCAGAGTAATCTCCAGTTACTGAAGCAGCATATAATAAAGCTCGTGCTCCTACAGCGTAAGCACCAGCAAGAGTCATGTAACTAGATGAAACTGGTTGAGTCCATCCAGACATCATAGTAATAGCTGTTGTAAGATCAGCGGTAATATCAGCTACATTTGATGCAACAGTTCCTCTAGCAGGCGTAAGGTTTTCAGGAACCTTGTATGTCTTAACATAAGGAACTCCTAACGACGACGCGCCACCTTGACCAGTAATAAAATGTTGACCATAAGCTTTCAATGCATCGAAGTGTACTAACGCTCTTACTGCGTACGCTTGACCCTGTATGTAGGATATTCCATTCTGATCTCCCTCAAGGGAAGCAGCATCTGCAGCTATAACAATGTTACAAATTGCAATTACTGAGTAGTAATTTACCCATGAACCTGCTCCTTGAGAGGTGTAATCCATTGATGAACTAGCAAATCTACCAGAGTTCATGTTAGAGTACATATTGTCTGTTCTAACATCTCCATCAATAATTTGATTTCTTCCATAGTAGCCAGAAGATGACATTCTATCGTATGCACTGTTCATTACAGCTCCTAAATCAGATTCAGTTTTTAATCCAGACGCTAAATCTTTATCAAGAGATAGTACCGGCTCTAGGTCTGCGTCTCCACACGAAACAATAAGTGTTGCAGCGAAGAATAATAGTAAGTATTTTTTTATATTTTTCATATTATTAAAATTTTAAGTTTACACCGAAAGAAACTGACTTTAATGGTGGAGTGTAAATTTCCCACGATCCACTGTTTCTTATTTCAGGGTCTACTGTTAGATTTGGATCTTTTGTCCAAGTAAACAGGTTTAAACCTCTTGCGCTGAACCCAACATTGTCGAATCCAAGTCTATTTGCAATATCTTTTGGCAAGTTATAACCAACTACAACATCTCTTAATCTTACAAAATCTCCGTCATGTAAGAATCTTGTTGTTGTTCCAGATCCTGTATTAGAAGTACTCGTACTATATCTCATTCTTGGAACATCAGTTATGTCACCAGGATTTTGCCATCTTTTCAAAAGTTTTTGAGAACCTTGGTAGTAATATGTAGAAAGTAATCCAGTATTATCTGAATACCAATTCCATCTTTCAAATACTTTATGTCCACCAGCAAAATACAAGTTACCGTCTACATAGAAATTCTTGTAGCTCAATCTTGTACCTAAACCACCAGAATAAGTAGGGATTCTATCTCCTTGTACCATTTGAGAAGCTTCGCCGTAAGAATTAACAATTTCCATACTTGGGTCAGTGGCACCACCTTTGTAGTATCTTGGATCTCCAGTAGCAGAATCTACTCCAGCCCAACCTCTAATGTACCAAACACCCATTGACTCTCCAACTCTTGTTCTGTTGTAAGATCCGTCAAGGTTAATGTCTGTACCATCAGCTCTTTTTGCTAAATTCAATACTTCATTATCGTTGGTAGCGTAGTTAGAATATACATTCCAAGTAAAGTCTCCTAATCTTAAGACATCTGCTGAAAGTTCTATTTCAACTCCCTTGTTTTCAACTTCACCAACGTTTTGAGTTTGTGAGCTGTGTCCAGTAGTTGTTGATAACGGAACACTTTGAAGTAAATCATTAGTGTTCTTATTATAGTATCCAATAGATCCAGATACTCTGTTATCTAAGATTGAGAAGTCAACACCAACATCAAATAATGTTTGTTTTTCCCATGAGAACAATAAGTTTCCAAATGTTGAAGGATAGACAGCACCAGAGTCATTATAACTTGCACTGTATCCAAATAAGGATTGGTATTGGTTTAATCCAACTCCATTGTTACCAGTTTCTCCAACAGACGCTCTAAGTTTTAAATTGTTAACTATGTCGTTATTTTCTAACCAGCTTTCTTGAGTTATGTTCCAAGCTACACCAACAGACCAGAAATTACCAAATCTGTTACCACTAGCAAATCTTGAAGATCCATCTCTTTTAAAAGAAAAATCAGCAATGTACTTGTCTTTATAACTATAGTTTAAAAGTCCTAAGAAAGAAAGTTCTCTCCAATCTGAAAAACCACCACCAGCAGCTTGATTAGTTTGAAAACTATTTACGTAGAATAAACCTTCCGCAGCAACATTTTCCCCACTTGATGAGTTACTTGTATTTTTGCTTCTTCCAAATGAAGTTTGCAGAGTTGCAGCGATGTTGTGGTCATTTCCAAAAGTTTTAACGTAATCTAAACTATTTGTGTTAAACCAAGTAAAGTTTCTAGATGTGTTTTGGTACGAATAACCACCTGAAGAAGCAGCGTCTCCGTGATTTGGATTTCTAAATTCGTGCGATACACCTAACAAGAAATCAATTGCATAACGAGTTCTAAATTTTAGATCATCAGTAATTCTGTAAGTAACACTTGTATTAGAAATAGCTCTAGTACCGTCATTTTGCTGGATATTTTCTTCAGCTAAATAAAGCGTGTTGAATACACTAGTAGATAAACGAATATTATAAGATCCATCAGGATTCTTTGGTTGTTGATAAGGACTCATAAATATCCTGTTAGCTTGAGGAGCTCCGAAATAAGAACCACCCTCGTGAATACCATTTTGAATTGAATTAGATACTCTATTAGAAGTGCTAATATCTACTCTTCCAGATTTTCTTCTGTATGTAAAAGAACCACTAACTTGTTCGTAGTCAGTAGCAACAGATGTTCCTACCGTGTTCTTGTATCCAAGAGACATTCTGAAGTTTTCTTGAGCAGAACCACCAGAAGCAGATAAATCATAAGATTGGTAAGGAGCGTCTTTAACTTTAATTAAATCTTCCCAGTTACCATCTACTCTTCCACCAGCATCCCATGCAGCAGCTCCAGGAAAATTAGCAAGAGCATAAGTAGTAGCTCTTTCTTTAGTCCAACCATAATCGTTGATTAAAGTTTCAGCTCCTAGTTCAAGTCTTTGCTCACCAGTCAACATTGGTCTTTCATCTCTAGCGTAGTTTTGAAAACCATATTGTGAGTTTAAGTTATACTTTACTTCTCCAGCTGATCCAGTCTTAGTAGTAATTACAATTACTCCGTTAGAACCTCTTGCACCATAAGGAGCAGTAGCAGAAGCATCTTTAAGTACTGTAATACTCTCTATGTCTGAAGCGTTAATCATTGAGAGAACACCCATATCAGTTAAAAGTGGACTAATAGATCCATTATTAACAGGAACTCCATCAATTACAAATAAAGGAGCGTTAGAACCTGAAATAGATCCTTCTCCTCTAATTCTAATATCTTGCGGAGCACCAGGCGTACCTGATTGTGTTGTAACTCTAAGACCAGCAACACGACCTTGAAGAGCTTGATCTGGAGAACTAAGGGCAACACCCTCAATTAACTCAGAGTCGATTACTACAGCACTACTTGTCAATCTTTTTCGATCTCTAGTAGTAATACCAGTAACAACTACTTCATCAAGTTCGTTACTTGAATTAAGTTGAACATTAATTTTGTTTGAATTTCCAACTGCAACAGATTTGTTATCAAAACCTACAAAACTAAAGACTAAAACATCGCCTTGGTTAGCAGAGATTGAATAATTTCCATCAAAATCAGTAGTAACACCATTGCTGGTGCCCTCTACAACTACAGTCGCTCCAGGAAGTGCTAAACTGTTATCATCGGAAACATTCCCGGTAACAACATTTTGAGCAAACCCTAGATAAGACACTATCAACAGAGATAATGTAATAAATAATTTGAATTTTTTCATAAGTCTATTTTTGATTATATAACAAATATGTTAAAATTTAGTTAAATAGAAAAGCTTTTTCATGTAAAAATGATCAAATTGTCAATAACACACTCTATAATTATTAATGTAATAAAAATACCGAATAGAATTTTTTTTTAATAATTCTATGAATTACTTTACAATTCCTTTCAAATTCAATGATTTTTTTAAATAAATTATTTAAAAATATAATCCTCACAACTTACTTACAATCAACTAAAAAAAATATTATTTTTATTATCAAGGTATTTTTATTTAAATAATTTCTTACTAAATTCATGTTATCAAAACAGCAAATTTTAATATTCTTAAGAAAAACGAGGTTCCTGGAGCGATATCTATTGCTTTATACCCCTCAAATTTCGTAGATGTAAAATTTGAATACAAAGCCTTAGCTCCTAATTATAAACTAATAAATAGCCTTAAAAAAAAGTTAATCTCAGAAGATAAGTTTATTTTTTTGTACCAAGAACAACTAAGTGAATTGAATCCAAAAAATGTTGTTGAACACTTGAATTTTATTACAGGCGATTTTGAACCCGTTTTGATGTGTCATTGTGCTAAAACAAAATTTTGCCACCGTCATTTAGTAGCTCAATGGTTAGAAAAAGAGTTAGGAATTAATATTATGGAATTTAATGTTATTGATTTTGAAAGAAAACAAGGGTATTTAAAAAAGAAATCAGTTCCCTCCTTGTTTAACGAAGAAGATTAGAAAAAGTAATAAGTGATTAATCCACCTAATAATAATCCTTTAATAAAAGAAATCCACATGGCTTGGTAGTTAGAGATACCCCAAAGTTTTAAAAATTTTTCTACATATTTTTTATGCCATTGAATCACCTTAATGTTTTTATATCTTGCTGAAAAGCATCAAATAAAAGCTTTAAATCAGAGTCGTCTCTAACAGATATTTTATTGGACTTCATGAATTTCTTTATTTCCCCACTTTTCGAGCTATTAAATAATTCAATTATAGATTTTTTACTAATTCTTATCATTCTCTTTTTATCACCTGATTGGATATAGGTTTCATCTGCTCTTCTATATCTCAAATTAGGTTTGTCTACAATTCCTACTTTGTACTCCGGTTCAATAGCATTTAAACGAACAGCTTTTATTACAGAAAAATTATTGTTTTTAGTAATCTGCTTATAAAAATTTCCTTGGTAAACAATGAAATTAGCATCCTTAAATGCTACAGAAACCACCTTATTTGGTTTTAGATTTAGAATTTTCTCGTCGGATTCAATTTCAATTGTTTCTTTGATAATATTGTAGTTTGACTTTATCCTGATGGGTTTGTAACCGTCCAATAAATTTATAACAGCATCCTGGGATTTTTTATAGAAATACTTACTACCGTCAATTTCAACATCAACCCCCTCTTTTCCGTACGCTACATCATTTAATACTCTTTGAAATTGAGTAGATAAACCAGTTCCAGATTGAAATTCTTGAGAAAATATCATGGAACTAATCGAAGAGAATAAAATTGTAAAAAGTATATTTTTCATTTGATTTATGACTAGTGTTAAATTAAAAAGTTTAATATATAAATTAATTTTCTTTTAAAATTTGATTAAAAAGTAAATTTTCAAATTCCTCTTTATTTTCCATGTTTGGAAGGTGACCAGATTCAGAGACAAAATATTCTTTTCTTCTGGGCATTAATTTATTTAATTTGTCTTTGAATTCATTGTAAACAACAGCAGAATCGCTGTCCCCCCAAATTGTATAAAAAGGTATTTCCGAACCGTTAATAAAACTATTTTCTGTATCTAAATTTACATGATTTTTTCTTGTAGAGATTAATGCTCTTGCAAATCCTTCATATTGTAATAGATTTTCATATTTATTATCCCATCCTTTAAAATTTTCAGGATATTTAAAATCTAGTAATTGTCCTTTTGAAATAGTAGGGTAATTGTTTTTAATAAAATTATTTATCTCTTTTCCGCTAACTGATTTATTTTCAGTAGGGTTGTGATCCTGAAAACTTGATGCAGAAACATAAATCAATTTTTTTACTAGCTCTGGTTTTAAATATGCAATTTTAGAGATTACTCTTCCTCCGTTAGAGAGTCCAAGTAATGTTGCTTGTTTTATATTTAATTCTTCCAAAAGCTCTATCACTTGATTAGCTAAAAGATCATCTGTGTAATCAATATCTAAATTGGAAGAATATCCTCTTCCGTATAAATCTAATCTAAGGACTTTGTATCCTTTTTCCGATGCGGAGTAGTAGGTGTCGTCCCAAATATAGGAGGGAACAGAAAATCCATGAATAAAAACCAATGTCTTTAAAGATTTTTGGTTATCAATCTCATAATAAGTATGTCCCTTTGAAAGTTTAATAAAATTTCCTGTTTGGATTTTTTCCCGAAAACGGATGTTTTTATCAACAGTTTCATAATTGTTGAACTGACAGGAAACAAAAAAAATAATGAAAGGAAAATAATTTAAAAATAATTTTTTCATTTCTTAAATATATAATTAATAAACTTAGATTTGATTTTCTAAATTTAGGCAATTATTTTTTTTAATGAACAATAGAAATTTAGGTTTATTAGCTGCTTTTGGAGCAACTTTAATTTATGGTTTTAACCATACAATTGCTAAAAACCTGATGCCAACCTATATTGGTCCTTTTGCTTTTATTCTTCTTAGAGTTTTAGGAGCTGCTATTTTATTTTGGATATTAAGTATTTTTTTTAAAAATGAGAAAATCGACAAAAAAGATTGGCCAAGAATGATTTTATGTTCTTTTCTTGGAATGGTTATAAATATGTTAGCCTTTTTTAAAGGCTTAGAACTCTCCACGCCTATTAATAGTTCTGTGCTTATTACTGTTGTTCCTATTTTTGTTTTTGTTTTTTCTGCAATTATTATAAAAGAGAGGGTAAGCCTTTTAAAGGTTGTTGGAATTTCTGCAGGTTTTTTTGGTGCATTGATTTTGATTTTAAAAAGTCCCTCAACTGGTTACAATGCTCCCGATATTCCAACTGGTAATTTGTTATTCGTTTTAAATTCATCTACCTATGGCCTTTATTTGATTTTTGTTAAACCCCTTGTAGAAAAATACAATATAATCACCTTATTTAGGTGGTTGTTTTTATTTGGGTTTTTAATGAATTTTCCTTTAACTGTTTCCGAGTTCTCAAGTGTTGATTGGTTAAATCTTCCTTTTTATGATGCCATTCTTCCAATGCTGTATGTAGTGGTGGGAACTACTTTTTTTACTTACCTATTTAATGCATATGCTTTAACTCAATTAAAAGCCTCAACTGTTAGCTCATTCATTTACCTTCAACCTATCGTTGGAATTATCTATGCATTAACAACTAAAAACGATTCATTAACTCTAGTTAACGTCATTGGAATGGTTTTGATTTTTGTAGGTATTTATTTGGTTACAAAAAAAATAGAACAAAAAATTTAATTTTTAAGTTAAATTAAAATCGACTAACTCTCGATAAATAATATAATGATTTTTTTGTTGTAGTAAGTGGGGTGGTGTTCGAGTTGGTATAAAAATTAAACGGCTACTTCAAATAAATAAGAGCGAGTAATAAGAAACATACTGCTCTTATTAATTATCTCCATTTAATCGGAATAGCCGAAAAAATTTTTTGTTCTTAATCTAAACTTTTAGATTAAGAACGATAGTGTGCCGTTAAAATAGAGTTAATCTATTTTTTTAACGTTAATTGCACTCATTCCCTTAGGACCTTCTTCAAGTTCGAATTCAACTTTATCGTTTTCATCAATTCTGTCAATTAGTCCTGACACGTGTACAAAGTGGTCTTTTTCAATACCGTCTTCTTTGATAAAACCATAACCTTTGGATCCGTTAAAGAATTTTACAATTCCATTTTTCATAATATTATATTTATTAAATTTCTCGCGAATGTAGTGTAAATTAAATTATTATATACTTATATAAACAATTTTTATTTCTATTTTTAAAAATGGATTTTGATAAATTAGAGGAACATTGGGAAAATGTTCATTCAAAAAAAAAGGAAAATGAAGTAAGTTGGTATCAAATTCTTCCCCATAAATCTATTGAAATCATAAAATCTTTAAATCTAAATTTAGATTCAAATATAATAGATATTGGAGCAGGAGAAAGTAGATTGGTTGACAATCTTTTAAATATGGGTTTTAAAAATATCGATGTTTTAGATATTTCAAAAAGTGCAATTGATAAAGCAAAAAAAAGATTAGGCCATAAATCTTCTCTAGTAAATTGGATTGTATGTGATGTAAATCACTTTGTTCCGACCAAAAAATATGATTTGTGGCACGATAGAGCTGCATTTCATTTTTTAAAACAATTAGATCAAATAAATAATTATATTTCTTTAACCTCCCATTCAATTTCTGAAAATGGAAACATGATTCTAGCAACATTTTCATCAGGTGGACCCCAAAAATGTAGTGGATTAGAGGTAGTTAGGTATAGTAAGGATTCTATAAAAAATGAGTTCGAGGAGCATTTTAAATTAATTAATCATCAAATATCCAACCATACAACCCCATTTAATACAAATCAAGAATTTATTTTTGCATCTTTTGTAAAAAAGTAAAATAATTTTTTAAATTACTTTTCTCCCGAGACGTTTACAAACTTGACGCTTAAATCTGGCTTTGTTTCAAATTCATCCAAGGGAAACATTGGTCTTTTAATTCTTTTATAATCCAACCTTTCTAAATCTTGATCTACACCACCAGGAGTTAAAGCCATTGTCCAACCCTTATTGATTTCATAAAGTTCAGGAACTAAATATCCAATTTTTACAATCAAGATATTAGAATTTCTAGGATTTAAACCTAACTCTGTAAAATCTGATTCGTGGTGATAAGGTTTTCTTTTTTTTGTTACAATAATATTAATACTTCCAACTTTTACAACTACTTCAACTTGAGCATATTTATCTCCATATTTAATAGACTTGATCTCTCCTTTTATTTTAATTGGGGGAGAATACCTATTGTCTATTTGTGCACCAACAAATTCCTCTACTTTTTCACCTATTCCAAGTTTGATGGCTTCTTCTACAAGTTTCGGCCCTGGTATAGAAGCGTATATAACACTGGGTCCATTAGATTTTTTAAATTCCTTTCTTTTTAAAAGTTCATTTAATGTCCAAGTAACATCACCCGCTCCTCCCGCTGTTGGATTATCTCCCATGTCGCTAATTATATAGGGACTGGTCTTACTTTTGATTGCTAAATCTAAACTTTCTTCTAATGTTGCAACAGGGGCTACAAATTCAAAACTATCTTTAACAGACCAAAAACTTTCAGCAATATATTCAGCTGCCAAGCTAACTGATTTTTTATTGTCTCCCGTTACCAATACAACTCCGTGATTACGTGGTTCATCAGCCCATGGATATCCTAACCAAATGCCAGCATCGATAATTCCTGGACTTTTGGTAATTGGATTTACTTTTGCATACAAACTTTTTCCAGGTTCAATTCTTGTACTAGTTTTTTCACCAGGAAGTAAAATAGGAACTTCAATTCTAGCTTTATATAATGGTTTTCCTTTACCGTTTTCTAATCTTTCTAATAAATTTTCTACAGCTCTTTTTTTAGATTCTATTGCATCTTCGTGAGGAGCCATTCTGTAACAAGTTATTAGATCTGTTTGCTTTGCTAGTTCTAAAGAAACATTTCCATGGAGATCCATGGAGGTAGAAATCAGAGTTTTATATCCAATAACTTTTCGTATCCTTTTAATAAAATCACCCTCTGGATCATCAATACCCTCTACACTCATTGCCCCATGTATATCAAAAAACAATCCGTCTAATGGTAATTTATTTTTAAGCATTACCAAGGTTTTACTTACTAGAGACTCGTAAGCTTCTTTTGTCACAATTCCACCAGGAAGGGCATGTCCTCTTAATGTAGGAACCCAATTAGCTCTATTTCTATTAATGGAATCCTTACTTAAAAATGGATAAAAAGTGAATACATCCTCTCCAACTCTTGCTTTGAAATCTTCTTCGTTGGTTTTTGCAGGAGAAAAAGTACTAGATTCTATTGCTAATCCGGCTATAGCAATTCTTGGTTTTTTATTATTCTCATTACATCCAATTGTGATAATTAAACTAAATATCAATAACATTTTTAATATTGTTTTCATTCTATAATAATTAGATTAATAATATTAAATTTAATTAAAAACTAGTCACCATGAATTTAAAATCAGTTGTTTTTCAAAATTTATTTTTATTTTTTATTATAATTACTTTTTTTTCAAGTTGCCAAAAGATTCCTTTTTCATTTTCAAAGGTTGATATTAACCACGTTTTATTGGATTCTACTTTAAATATTAGGGCACTCGAAATTAATGGTAATAAGGTTTATAATGCTACTTCTAAAGGGGAAATATATTCTTTTGATATTACTAAACCCGATTTAATTAATGTGGAACAGTATAATTCTGAACTGGATTCTGTTTTATATCCAAACTTTAGATCTATGTCTATTGTTAACAGAAATATTTTCACCATTACCATTGGAAACCCCGCTTTGCTTTTTAAAAATGGAAAAGTAGTATACAGAGAAGTCAACAAAAACGTTTTTTATGATTCTATGGATTTTTGGAACGAAAATGAAGGCTTAGTTGTTGGTGATTTTGTTAATGGATGTATTAGTGTTTTAATAACTAGGGACGGAGGAGATACTTGGAAAAAGTTAGATTGTAGTAATTTCGATAATCCATTACCAGAGGAAGGTTTTTTTGCTGCTAGTGACACAAATATATCTATTGTTGATAATAGGGTATGGGTTGCTAGTGGAGGAATAAATAGTAGAATATATTACTCAGATGATAAAGGGAAAAATTGGGAAATAATAAATACACCCATAATTCAAGGAGAGGCAACCAAGGGAATTTTTAGTATTGATTTTTATGATAAAAATAATGGTTTTGCAATAGGAGGGGACTATACTAAACCTTTAGAAAATATATCAAATAAGATTAGTACTAGTAATGGCGGAAAAACGTGGAAAACTATTGCTGAAAAACAAGATCCAGGTTATAGAAGTTGTGTGCAGTATTTCCCTAATAGTAATGGTAAATCCTTGGTTGCAGTTGGTTTTAATGGTATTGATATTTCAAATGATGGAGGGCATTCTTGGAGTCATATAAGTGACCAGGGATACTATACTTTAAGGTTTTTAGATGATTGTAGCGCTTATGCAGCTGGAAATGGAAAAATATCAAAACTCCATTTTAAATAAGATTATCTAAAGAATATTTATAATTAAATATTTTTTTATTCATCTATTTATTGTGAATTAGAAAAAGGAAAATCTTCTGAACTATTAGTAGATTTTCATGATAACTTTTTGAATTTATCTCTTAAAGATTAGTTGAAAAATCATTTCTTTATTTAACCATATAACAAAACCCCTGCTAAAAGGGGTTTTATTAAATAAGTATATGTTAAAGTTATAAAACTTTAATCATTAATCTATTTGCATCATTTTTACTTGTGCAGGAATTAATGCTATTTCAGTTTGCATTTTTAAAGGATCAAAATTATGCCATTCTTGAATAATTTTACCGTCTTCCCCCCAAGCAAAAGAAATGTGAGCAGGAACTTCTACTGTTAATCCACTTGCTTTACCTGTACCCGACCAAGTAAACCAGGTTTGAGTAATGGTCGTTGCTGGATTATTTTCTCCAATTGCAGGGAAATCTATAGTTTGAACCCAATTGTCCATTTCAAGTTCCTTATCACCAAAGCTCATAGATATATTATCAAAAGCAGTGTGTTGTGCTTGTATTACAGCAACAATATCATCCACTCCTTTAGCCTCGGTTTCGTTCATGTAAATTTGTAAGTCTGTTGACCAAAGTTCTTTTAAACCGTCTGTATTGTTGTTTAAATAGTTCTTGTAATGAGCTCTAATAGCATTTGATTTATCATCGTCAAAAGTGACAATGACAGCATCAGCGTTGTTAGCACACCCAGTTAAAGTTATTGTTAATAGTAATAGTATTATTTTTTTCATTAGTTTTTATTTATTTAGTTAATTCTCTTTTTGAAGAGGTCCAGTCTACTAATTTACCATCAATAAATTGATACCATTCATCATATACAGCAGTTGATCCAGTAAATCTGGCGCAAACCCACTCGCCTTGAGTATTGGTTACTTCAGGATCTTCAGACGCACTAGGTTTAGCAGCAAATGCAAAATTAGTAGTCCATCCCCAATCTTCTTCATTAACTAAAGACTCCTGGTATTCATTTTCAATATAAGCTACAAATTCTTCTGCATTATTTGTAACGGTTCCATCCGCATGTCTGAATATTCCGTTTTCAGAAATATGCGCTGTCATTGTTTCATAATCTCTCGCTAACCAAGCGGCATCGAATTTTTTAAATACATCTATAGTAGCTTCGCTTCCCAACATGACGGTTTGATTAGTTCCGTCGATGAATCCATTTGTAGGTACGTCACAAGGTTCAGTGTTTTCACATGAAACTAGAAGCCCAATCAAACTAAATAATAATATAAATTTTTTCATAATAATTTTTTAAAATATTTTAATTTACAATGTAATGAATTAAGTAATAAAAAAAGTCTTAGTTCGGATGATTAATTAATTACAAAGTAAATTTTATTTTATTGTTCATGTGTTTTTGGGAGAGTTTATTAATTGCATTTTTAGTTAATTGTAGTATTCTAGGAAACCCACCACAAGTTTGATTAAATCTAATTAAAATTATTATTTTTGGAGGAAGTTATCTGTATAGTTCCTTGTATAACTAAGTTGGTGATTGTTGGCTTTATTTCATTTTTAATGGTTTCATTAATTTTTAAATGCAATTTAATAACTTTAATAAAGTATTCCTTTTTTACAATAAATGAAAAAATATATTTTTTTATTTTCCTTTTTATTTCTGCTTAGTTGTGAGGACGAAAATGAGGGGCCTTTTTCTGGGGATAAATA
>Ga0115004_10000179_pt1 | contig 42579 bp, 41 predicted proteins | sample ArcticOcean_MG_C_10_FD_88737 | JGI IMG/M metagenome (GOLD analysis project Ga0115004, IMG submission 88737) | Marine microbial communities from western Arctic Ocean - ArcticOcean_MG_CB11_90 | ecosystem: Environmental > Aquatic > Marine > Oceanic | place: Arctic Ocean: Canada Basin | collected... | reverse complement strand
CTAAAACAGAAGCTCCTAAAACAGAAGCTCCTAAAACAGAAGCTCCTAAAACAGAAGCTCCTAAAACAGAAGCTCCTAAAACAGAAGCTAAGAAAGACTAAACTATTAGAAAAAATAAATGTTAAATGTAAAAATTTTTACCCTTTACCCTAAACTGTTTCCAGGCCCTTTAGATATAGGGATTTATAAAAAAGCTAAGAGTAAAAAAATATGGTCTTTAAAAGTAATAAATATTAGGGATCATTCTAAAGATAGACACAAAACTGTTGACGATACTCCCTATGGAGGAGGCAATGGAATGTTAATGCGCGCTGATGTTTTAGCTGATGCATTAGATAAAAATATTAATAATAAAAAAAAAGAAACAACAATTTACTTATCACCAAAAGGAAAAAAATTTGACCAGGCAATTGCTAAAAAATTTAGTAAGTTAAAAAAAATTAATATTATTTGTGGTCATTTTGAAGGAGTGGATCAAAGAGTTCTAGAAACAAGAAATATTGAAGAAATAAGTTTAGGAGATTATGTTTTGTCAGGTGGTGAAACAGCATCGTTTGTTTTTCTTGACGCAATTATCCGTTTGCTACCAGGAGTTTTAGGCAATAAACTTTCAACCAAAGAAGAAAGCTTTGAAAATTCTTTGTTGGAATACCCTCAGTACACAAAACCACAAGAATGGGAAAAAAAGAGCCCTCCACAGGTGCTTTTATCAGGAGATCATGCTAAAATTAAAGGGTGGCGTTTAGCTCAATCTGAGGCTATAACACGTCGCCTAAGACCAGACTTATGGCAAAAACACATTACTAAAGATAAAAAATGAAAAATATTGAAGACATAAATAAAGCAGCAGTCTCTAAAATACTAGCAACTAAAAAGATTCCAGACTTCGGTCCTGGTGACACAATCAAAGTTGGAGTAAAAATTGTAGAAGGAAAAAAAGAGCGTATCCAGTATTTTGAGGGAGTGTGTATTGCTAGAAAAAATAGAGATATTAACTCATCTTTTACAGTAAGAAAAATATCTTTTGGCGAAGGTGTAGAAAGAACTTTTGCTCTGTATAGCCCCGTAGTTGATTCAATTAAAGTCATTAGATCGGGTAAAGTAAGAAGAGCTAAATTATATTATCTCAGAGATAGAACAGGTAAGTCAGCAAGAATAGCTGAAAAAATAAAAAAAAAAATTGGAGCTGGTGTAGTTCCGAAATTAACTGAAACAGCTGCACTTCAAGCAGAAAAAAATATTAAAGAAAATAAAAAAGAAACTGAGAGCAAAGAAAAAAAATAACTCACTCTTAAATGTCCAAAACTTTATACGACAAGATTTGGCAAGATCATATGGTCCATCAACAAAGTGATGGCACCGAACTTTTATATGTTGATCGTCATTTAATACACGAAGTAACCAGTCCACAGGCTTTTGAGGGATTAAGACTAAATAAAAGAAAAGTAAGAAGACCCGACTTAACCTTAGCCGTAGCCGACCATAATGTGCCGACTACCGATAGGTCCAAAGGAATAGCAGATGAAGAATCTAGATTACAAGTTGATACTTTAAGAAAAAATTGTAAAGAATTTTCTGTTGAACTTTTTGATATGAACGACAAACGGCAAGGTATTGTTCATATTATAGGTCCAGAACAAGGTTTTACGCAGCCTGGTACTGTTATTGTCTGTGGAGATAGTCATACAGCAACACACGGTGCTTTTGGTGCTCTTGCATTCGGAATTGGAACTTCAGAAGTTGAACATGTTCTAGCTACGCAAACTTTAATTCAAAAAAAATCAAAAAATTTAAAAGTAAATGTACATGGAGCGTTACCTGTAGGGGTTACAGCTAAAGATGTAATTTTGAAAATTATAGGAACCATTGGAACGGCGGGAGGAACAGGTTACGTCATTGAATTTGCAGGGGAAGTAATTAAAAATTTAAGTATGGAAGAAAGAATGACCGTTTGTAACATGACAATTGAAGGAGGGGCAAGAGCAGGTTTAATAGCTCCTGATCAAAAAACATTTGATTATCTAAAAGGGAAGCCAAAATCTCCAAGAGGTGAAAATTGGGATAAAGCCCTAGCGTTTTGGAATACTTTATATTCAGATAAAGACTGTAAGTTTGATAAAGAAATAAATATTAATGCTAATGAAATTGAACCATTAGTAACTTGGGGAACCTCACCTCAGGATGTGGTGTCCGTTACTGGGAATGTTCCTGATCCTGAAAAAGAAAAGGATAAGGATAGAAAAATTGCTATGTACAGATCGTTAGACTATATGGGCCTTAAACCAAATTTTAAAATTAGCGATATAAAAATAGACAAAGTTTTTATAGGCAGCTGTACAAACGGGAGAATTGAAGATCTAAGAAGTGCAGCAAAAATAATCAAAGGAATGAAAGTTGCACAAACTGTTAGTGCAATGGTAGTTCCTGGATCAGGTTTAGTTAAAGATCAGGCAGAAAAAGAAGGATTAGATAAAATTTTTATTAAAGCAGGTTTTGAATGGAGAGAACCTGGCTGTTCAATGTGTTTAGCCATGAACGCAGATAAATTAAATTCTAAAGAAAGGTGCGCATCAACTTCAAACAGAAATTTTGAAGGTAGACAAGGACGTGGCGGCCGAACACACTTAGTTAGCCCAGCTATGGCTGTGGCAGCGGCCATAAATGGTTGTTTAACTGATGTGAGGAAGTTCTAATAAAATGGAAAAATTTAAAAACTTAAAAAGCATTCCTGTGCACATACCAATTTTAAATATAGATACCGATATGATTATCCCAAAACAATTTTTAAAAACAATTAAAAGAACTGGGTTAGGAAAAAATTTATTTTATGAAATGAGGTATGACGAAAAAGATAATTTAGTAAAAGATTTTGTTTTAAATAAGAAGCCTTTCACAGATTCTAAAATTCTTTTAGCAGGTAAAAATTTTGGTTGTGGTTCTTCTCGAGAACATGCCCCGTGGGCATTAACCGACTTTGGAATCAAATGTGTAATTAGCCCAAGCTTTGCGGATATTTTTTATAATAATTGTTTTAAAAATGGAATTTTACCAATTGTATTAGATCAAAAAATTATTCAAGAATTAGCTGAATATTCAAAAAGAGAGACAGAGATTGAAATTAAAATTGAAACACAAGAAATTATTTATGGAAACAAAGCTGCGAAGTTTGATTTAGACTCTTTTAAGAAAAAATGTCTTATAGAAGGAATAGATGATATCGATTTGTCATTAGAAAAAATTTCAAATATTGAAAACTATGAGAATAAAATAAAAAATACTAAACCATGGTTAACTAACAATGATTAAAGTTAAAAAAAGAAAAATATTATTACTACCTGGTGATGGAATAGGTCCAGAAGTTATATCTGAGGTCAAAAAAATTATAGAATGGTTTAACAAAAATAAATCTTTAGACTTTGAAATAGAAGAAGGATTAGTAGGCGGTGCTTCTTATGAAAAATACAAAAGTCCAATCACTGATGAAGTTTTTTATAAAGCGCTTGAAAGTGAAGCGGTTATCCTCGGAGCTGTTGGTGGACCAAAATGGGACAATTTAGAATTCTCCAAAAGACCAGAAAGAGCACTTTTAAAATTAAGAAAAGAATTAAAATTATTTGCAAATTTAAGACCCGCAATATGCTTTAAACAATTAGTAGATGCCTCAAGTTTAAAACCAGAAATTATATCAGGTTTAGACATTATGATTGTTAGAGAGCTTACAGGTGGTATTTATTTTGGTGAACCTAGAGGAATAGTGCCTATAGAAAACGGAGAACGAAAGGGAATCAACACTCACACTTATACGACTAGTGAGATACACAGAGTAGCCCGTGTTGCATTTGAATTAGCTAAAAAAAGAAAAAATACAGTTACCTCTTGTGAAAAGTCAAATGTAATGGAAGCAGGAATGCTTTGGAGGGAAGAGGTCCAAGCATTAAAAGATAAGGAATTTAAAAAAGTAGAACTGAAACATATGCTAGCAGACAATTGTGCAATGCAGCTTTTAAGAGATCCTAAACAATTTGATGTTATCGTAACTGATAATTTATTTGGTGACATTCTTTCTGATGAAGCAGCAATGCTCACTGGATCTTTAGGTTTGCTACCTTCGGCATCCCTTGGTGCTAAAGATAAAAATGGCAAGATGAGAGCGATGTACGAACCTATACATGGCTCTGCACCTGATATAGCAGGTAAAAATATTGCAAATCCGATAGCAAGTGTATTAAGTTTATCAATGGCTTTTAGATATTCATTAGATCTTGATGTCGAAGCAAATTTACTAGATTCTGCTGTCCAACAAGTGCTTGACGATGGCCTTAGAACAAAAGACATCATGTCCTTAGGAAAAAAAGAAGTTAGTACTACTGTAATGGGTGATGCAATTATAACTAAATTAAAATAAGTTATTACGTAATGAATTTTGCAATAATTGGGGCTACAGGTAATGTCGGTTTAAAAACTATCGATATATTAAAAAAATCAAAACTTAGAATAGACAACCTTTTTTTAGTTGCATCAAAAGAAAGTGCTGGAAAAAAAATATCTTTTAAAAAAAAAAAAATTAAAATTATCTCATTAGAAAATTATGATTTTTCTCAAGCCCAGATAACTTTCTTTGCAGCGGGCAGTAGTATAGCCAAAAAATGGGCTCCTATCGCGGCCAAAAAAACGATAGTAATCGATAATTCCAATTATTTTAGGATGCACAAAGATATTTCTTTAGTAGTTCCTGAGGTTAATGAAAAAGTTTTAAAAAATTATAAAAAAACTAATATTATAGCTAATCCTAATTGTTCAACTGCTCAATTAGTATTAGCATTAAAGCCGTTGCACGATAAATTTAAAATTAAAAGAATCGTAGTTTCAACTTATCAAGCCGTATCTGGTGCCGGTAAGGTTCCTACAGACGAATTATTTAGTCAAACAAAAGACTTTTTAAATGGTAGAAAAATTAAATCAAAAAATTTTACTAAACAGATAGCTTTTAATATTATTCCTCATATTGATAAATTTGCAAAAGATGGGTATACAAAAGAAGAATGGAAAATGGAAAATGAAACAAGAAAGATTCTTGATCCAAATATAAAAATAACAGCCACATGTGTTAGAGTTCCTGTTAAAACATCACATTCTGAATCTATAAATGTTGAGTTTAAAAAATCCTATAGTTTAGAGAAAGTCAAAACTTTGTTAAAAAAAGCTCCTGGCTGTAAGGTTGTCGACTCACAAAAAAATGGTGGATATATAACACCCGTTGAGGCTGAAGGAAGTTATTTGACTTATATTTCTCGAATTAGAAAAGATAATTCAAACAAAAAAGCTTTAAATTTATGGGTTGTCTCAGATAATTTGCTAAAAGGTGCTGCGTTAAATACAGTGCAAATTGCTGAAGTTTTGATAAAAAAATATATTAAATAAAATGTACGAAAAAAATCCTTTATCGCCACACCTACAAATTTATAGATGGCATTTATCAATGATACTCTCAATAACCCACAGAATTATAGGGATAGTAAATAGTATAGCCATAATATTGATTTGCTTATGGACTAGTTCCTTACTTTTCGGTGAAGAAAATTACGAAATTATAAAAATTCTTTTTCAATCTTTTTTTGGTAAATTGCTTATTATCAGCTTGAGTTGGTCATTCAGTTTTCACATACTAAGTGAAATTAGACATTTAATTTGGGATCTGGGCTACGGTTTTGATCTAAAAATTTCAAAAATTACAGGAGTAATAACTATAATTGGTTCTTTGATTTTAACTATTTTAATTTATTTACTTGGAAAAAATTTTATTTAACATGCATCATTCTACAAAAAAATGGTTAATAATAAAATTTAGTTCAATTATTTTAATTCCATTGATGTTTTGGTTTATAATTAATTTAGCATCAATCTATGACGAAAGTTACACAGAAATAGTCAATTTTTTTTCTAAAACCTCATCAAAAGTCCTGTATTCTTTGTTTCTAGTTGCCGCTTTTGCCTTCTTTAGCTTAACGATTAGTGAAGTTTTTGAGGATTATATAAAAAATGAAAAAATAAAAAATGTCGCAACTAAAATACTGTATGTATTTGCTATAGTAGTGCCAATAATAACAATATCAAGTATACTTAGTTTAAATTAATGAGTCCTTATAAAATTATAGATCATGAATACGACGTTGTAGTTCTAGGAGCAGGTGGCTCTGGATTAAGAGCTGCTGTAGGCCTGTCAGAGGCAGGATTAAAAACGGCTTGTATCTCCAAAGTTTTTCCAACTCGAAGTCATACATCAGCCGCTCAAGGTGGCATATCTGCTGCATTAGGAAACATGGGTGAAGATGATTGGCGATGGCACATGTATGACACCGTAAAAGGAGCTGACTGGTTAGGTGATCAAGATGCAATCGAATATTTATGTAAAGAAGCTCCAAGAGCAGTTGTTGAACTTGAAAGATATGGGGTTCCTTTTAGCAGAACTGAAGACGGCAAAATTTATCAGCGACCATTCGGCGGTATGACAAAAAATTATGGCAATGGAACAGTGCAAAGAACTTGTGCGGCCGCAGATAGAACGGGCCACGCTATACTTCACACGCTTTATGGACAAGCTTTAAAACACAACACAGAATTCTTTATAGAATATTTTGCTTTAGATTTAATAATGAAAAACGGTGAATGCAAAGGTATCATTGCTTGGAACCTATTAGATGGAACGATACATAGATTTCGATCACACGTTACAATTATTGCTACTGGAGGTTATGGAAAAGTATATCAGACGGCAACCTCGGCACATACCTGTACAGGAGACGGAAATGCTATGATATTAAGAGCAGGTCTACCACTTCAAGATATGGAATTCGTTCAATTTCATCCCACAGGAATATACGGTGTTGGAACTTTAATAACCGAAGGAGTAAGAGGCGAAGGTGGATTTCTCGTAAACAGTGAAGGTGAAAGATTCATGGAAAGATACGCACCTAACGCTAAAGATTTAGCCTCAAGAGATGTTGTGAGCAGATCAATGGAAATTGAAATAAATGAAGGACGTGGTGCAGGAAAAGATAAAGATCATATATACTTACATTTAGACCACCTTGATTCTAAAGTTATAGAAGAAAGACTGCCTGGCATATCTGATGCAGCTAAAACTTTTGCCAATATAGACGTAAGCAAACAACCGATACCAGTTGTGCCTACAGTTCACTACAATATGGGAGGAATACCGACGAATTATAAAGCAGAAGTTTTAACACTTAATGGTTCAGAAAAAACTGTACCAGGTTTAATGGCCATTGGAGAAGCTGCTTGTGTATCTGTACATGGAGCTAATAGACTCGGTTCAAACTCATTAATAGATCTTGTCGTCTTCGGAAGAGCTGCCGCAAAAAGAGCAGCGGAACTTGTTAAACCAGGAACACCTCATGAAGAAGTTTCTCAAAGTGAAACAGATAAGTGTTTAGATAGATTTGATAAAATACGTAATTCAAATGGTAACACGAAAGCATCAGATCTTAGAGCTTCAATGCAAAAAACTATGCAAACTAAATGTGCGGTGTTTAGAACCGAAAAAACTTTAAAACAAGGTATTGATGAGATTAGAAAACCTCTAAATGGTATGAATGACTTATCCGTACAAGATAAATCTTTAGTATTTAATACCGATCTAGTCGAAACTTTAGAATTTGATAACTTAATTAGCCAGGCTCTAACAACAATGGAATCAGCATATCACAGAAAAGAAAGTAGAGGAGCACACGCAAGAGAAGATTTCACAAAACGTGATGACAAAAATTTTATGAAGCATACGTTAGCTTGGCAAGATGGAGATAAAGTTACTTTAAAATATAGAGATGTTCATGCTAGAACATTGACAAATGATGTGCAATATTTTCCACCTAAAGAGAGAGTCTATTAAAAGTGGTACAGCTTAATTTACCGCAAAATTCTAAAATTCTAAAAGGTAAATATTATAAAGATAAAACAAATTCTTCTAATTTAAAAAAAGTAAATATTTATAGATGGGAGCCATCTAACGATCAAAATCCAAGAATTGATACTTTTGAAGTCGATATGGAGAACTGCGGTCCTAAAGTTCTAGATATATTGTTTAAAATAAAAAATGAAATCGATTCCTCATTAACTTTTAGAAGATCTTGTGCGCACGGAGTATGTGGCTCATGTGCAATGAATGTTGATGGTATAAATACGTTATCTTGCATAAAATCTCATACAGATATTAAAGGAGAACTAAATATTTATCCTCTTCCTCATTTAAAAGTTATTAAAGATTTAATTGGTGATTTAAGTGGGCTTTATAAACAGTATGAGTCTATCCAACCTTGGTTAAAAACAACACAAACAGGACAAGAAAAACAAGAAATTCTACAATCTGAGAAGGATAGATCAAAATTAGATGGTTATTATGAATGCATACTTTGTGCGTGCTGTTCTACATCTTGCCCTAGTTACTGGTGGAATGGAGATAAGTACTTAGGCCCAGCTGTTTTACTGCAAGCTTATAGGTGGATAAGCGATAGTAGAGATGGAGAAAAAAAGGAAAGATTAAAAAAAGTTGCTGACGAACTTAAACTTTATAGATGTCACACTATAATGAATTGCACTAATTCATGCCCAAAAGGCCTTAATCCAGCTAAAGCCATTGGTTCAATTAAGAAAATGCTTGCAACAACCTAAAACCTTAATTACTCCATTACCTTTATGAATATCATTGAACATTTCGTAAACGGACAAAAGTTCTCAGGAAATTCAAACAGAACATCAAAAATCTTTAATCCTGCAACTGGTGAACAATCTGCTGAAGTAAAACTAGCTTCAACTAAAGATATAGATAGTGCTGTAAATGCTGCTAAAATTGCACTCGCATCTTGGTCAAAAAAACCCCCTCTTCAACGAGCAAGAGTGATGTTTAAGTTCAAAGAGATAATAGAAAAAAATTTTGAAGAATTAACTAAAATTATAGTTTCAGAACATGGGAAAGTTTTTGACGATGCAAAAGGTGAAATCACAAGAGGTCTAGAAGTTGTAGAATTTGCCTGTGGCATACCACAATTATTAAAAGGAGAATTCACTGAAAATGTTGGAACAGATGTTGACAGCTGGTCTTTAAGACAACCCCTTGGAGTTTGTGCCGGTATTACCCCCTTTAACTTTCCTGCAATGGTTCCAATGTGGATGTTTCCAGTTGCTATAGCATGTGGAAATACTTTTATTTTAAAGCCATCAGAAAAAGATCCTTCTTGTTCGATTAGATTAGCAGAACTACTTCTAGAAGCAGGATTGCCTAAAGGAGTGTTCAATGTTGTAAACGGAGACAAAGAAGCAGTTGATGCTTTAATTAACAACAAAGATGTATCAGCAGTTAGTTTCGTTGGATCAACACCAATTGCAAAATATATTTATGAAAGCTGTGCAAAAAATGAAAAGAGAGTTCAGGCACTAGGCGGAGCAAAAAATCATGCTGTCATTATGCCTGACTGTGATTTAGAACAAGCTGTAAATGGTTTGATGGGCGCTGCCTACGGTTCAGCTGGAGAACGATGTATGGCACAATCGGTTGCAGTTGCTGTTGGAGGCATAGGAGATAAATTAGTTGAAAGCTTGGCTAAAAAAGTTGAGGCCTTAAAAATAGGATCGGGTATGGATAAAAAATCTGAAATGGGTCCACTTATTACTAAAGAACATTTAGAAAAAGTAAAAAGTTATGTTGATGTTGGAAATAAAGAGGGAGCTAAATTGATTGTTGACGGCAGAAATTTAAAACTACAAGGATATGAAAATGGTTATTATATGGGGGGCTGTTTATTTGATCATGTTAAGAAAGATATGAGAATTTATAAAGAAGAAATTTTTGGGCCTGTTTTGTCAGTTGTAAGAGTAAAAAATTTTGAAGAAGCGTTATCACTTGTTAACGAGCATGAATTCGGAAATGGTGTAGCTATTTTTACAAGAGACGGAGACTCAGGAAGAACATTTGCTAGCAAAGTGCAAGTTGGAATGGTTGGTATCAATATCCCAATACCCGTGCCTATGGCCTTTCATAGTTTTGGTGGATGGAAAAGATCTTTATTTGGAGACCAACATATGCATGGTCCAGAAGGTGTTAGATTTTATACAAAATTAAAAACAGTCACATCAAGATGGCCATCAGGTTTAAGAGCTGATCCAGAATTTGTGATGCCGACAATGAAATAAAAAAATGAGAAAAAAAATTTCACTTATAGGAGCTGGGCAAATAGGAGGCACACTCGCACATTTGATAGCATTAAAGGAACTAGGGGATGTAGTTTTATTCGATGTAGCTGAAGGTTTAGCAAAAGGCAAAGCCTTAGATATCTCACAATCATCTTCGGTCGAAGGTTTTGGCGTCAACATAAGTGGAACCAGTAATTATGAAGATACAAAAAACTCTGATGTTATAATTATTACGGCTGGTGTTCCGAGAAAATCAGGCATGACAAGGGATGATTTGCTTGGAATAAATTTAAAGATAATTAAACAAGTTGCTCTAGGTATAAAAAAAACCTCTCCCAATGCTTTTGTAATATGCATTACAAATCCACTAGATGTAATAGTAATGGCGCTACAAAAATATTCAGGTTTGCCAAAAAACAAAGTAGTGGGTATGGCAGGTATTCTGGACACATCCAGATTTAAGTATTTTCTATCACAAGAACTAAATGTCTCAGTAAAAAAAATAAAATCCCTAGTTTTAGGTGGCCATGGAGACACAATGGTTTCAATGCTAAACCACACATCAGTAGACGGCAAGCCAGTTCTTGATTTAGTAAAAGAAGGAACATTGGATAAAAATTCTTTAGAAAAAATAGTTAATAGAACTAAAAGTGGTGGAGCTGAAATAGTTAAGTTATTAGAAAGAGGTTCAGCTTTCTATGCACCTGCGGCATCAGGAGTAGAGATGGCCGAGAGTTATCTAAAAGATTTAAAAAAACAATTACCTTGTGCTGCATATTTAGATGGCGAATATGGAATAGAAAATTTATATGCAGGAGTCCCCGTAATAATTAGTGGAAAAGGAGTAGAAAAAATAATTGAATTAACTCTATCACCAGAAGAAAAAAAAGACTTTAATAACTCTATTGCTGCAGTTCAAGATTTATTTAGTGCCGCTAAAAAAATTGACCCAACACTCTGTTAATATAAATATTAAGTCATTACTAAGAAATAAAAAATTTTATTTTTTAGTAATAGTTTTAAACTCTATTTTATTTCCAATTTATTATGGTTATAGAGGAGTTTATCCTTTAGATAGTTTCTTATTTTTTGACGCAGGATACAAAGTGCTTAATGGCATACATCCATTTAAAGATTACTGGACAATAACAGGGCCTTTATTGGATTATATGCAATCTGTATTATTTTTTTTATTCAATGTTAATTGGTTTAGTTATGTTTTACATGCTGCTTTGATCAATTGTCTTTTAGCAGTTATATCATATTATTTTTTCTTAGAGATTGGATTAAAAAAATTTTTTGCACTAATTTATACACTTAGTATTTCAATACTTGCTTATCCTCAGACAGGAACGCCTTTTATGGATCACCACGCAAGTATATTTGCATTACTATCTGTTTTATTTTTAATGCTTTCTTTTATAAAAAATAAAAAAAAACTTTGGTTCTTATCATCTTTTTTTTTAGTTTTTTCTTTTTTTTCAAAACAAGTTCCAGCTGGATACTTTGCCTTATTATTAATTATATTAATTTTAATTTATTTAATCTTTATTAAACCTAAAAAAGATAAAAATTTTATGTTTTTTATTTGGGGTGGAATAGCATGTAGTATCTTTTTTTTATCTATCTTCATCATTAACAAAATACCTATTCAAAATTTTTTAGTTCAATATATATATTATCCATTGACAATTGGTGAAAGCAGATCCTCAAATTTAAACATAGATATAAAAAATGTTTTTTTTCAGTTTAAATTTATCTACCTCTCTCTTTTGCCACTATTTATTGCTAGTTTTTTTCTGATAAAAAAAACAAAAAAAAGTATAAAAAATAAAAAAGATATTATAGTTGTAGTTTTAGCGTTCTGTTCGGCATTAATATTTATATACACTCAGCTATTAACAAAAAATCAAGTTTTAATTTTTTTTTTAATACCCTTCTATTTAGGGATCTCACATGTGTACGCTGTAGAGTATTTCAATAAAAAAAATTTAATATATTTTATTATTTTTTTTCTAGTTTTTGTTACTGCTAAGTATCATTTAAGATTCAATGAGCACAAAAAATTTATGGAACTTGTAAATGCAGATTTTAGCAAAGCTATCAATGCCAGAGTTTTAGATGAAAAATTAAGTGGATTAAATTGGATTACACCACTTTATATGGACAATCCGGCACTAGAGCTAGAAATGCTTAGAGAAGTAAAAAAAACTATAATTGAAGATAAGGAGAATAAAATAATTATTACAGATTATCAATTCCTTTCAGCTATTACAGGTAATCTTAATTATGTTCCAAACAAATGGCTTGATATGATGAGCGTTCCACCCAAAAATAATAAGTATTTTAGTAAGTATAAGTTATTTTTTATTTCAAAAATTAAGGAACAAAAAATTAAAAATATTTATGTAGTTGGTGATAATAAACTTGAAAGTTTTTTATTTATCTTTGAAAAAAAAGAATGCTTAAATTACAAAAAAATAAATAATATTTCTTTAAAATTAGAAATAAAAAATTGTTTTTTATAAATGTTAGATTTTTAAATTTGTAATATTCTTTATTAGCTTTAAAGCATTAAAATTTAAATTATTTATTTTATAATAAGCCAGCATCAAGATATTTAAAAATAAAAATAAAATGACTAGTTCTACATGAAGGTCTTTATTTCTTAAGAAAAAAAAACTTAATAGCGTAAGTAAAAAAGTTCTAATAAAAAATTCTCTTCTAAAAACACAAATAATTTTTATTGAATGGTTTAACAAAAATTTAAAATTAACTTTAGAAACGCCGTAGAATCTTCTTCTTTTTTTAATATTTACATTTACAATTTTTTTACAATTTTTCATTACACCGCTAGAGTAAGCCAGCCAAAGATTATCATTTGAAAAAACATTTTTAAAGTTATCACTAGAAAATGCGCTAAAATTTCCAAAATTCATATATTTACCAGTCAAAAAAAAAGTAACGATTAATCTAAATTTGTTTAATGACCTTAGAAACATATTTTCATGTCTACTGGACCTATTGGCAACAAAAATATTTTCTTTTTCTTTAGCAGCTAGAGAAATTAATTTTTTTAGTTTAGAAGGGTCATCTTCTCCATCTGAGTCTAGAATAGAAATAATTGATTTTTGCTTACTCTTTTCAATAAATTTCAAACCTACATAAATTGCTTTTTGACTTCCGATATTTTTTTTTAAATTTAAAATTTTAATATTATTTATATTACTAAGATTCTTAACGTCTAGTTTAAGTTTTTCTGAAGAATTGTCATTAACTATAATAACACCAAACTTTCCTTTGATACCTTTAATATTTTTATTTAAATAAAATAAAAGTTTATTCAATGATCTCCAGTCATTATAAGTTGGCGTTACAATAAAAAAACTATTCATAATTTAAAATTTTATTTATTTTTTATTTGATAATATATTCATATTATCTATAACTAGTCTCAAATTAAATTTAATTTATTAAATTAATGAATATTCACGAACATCAAGCTAAAAAACTTTTAAAAGATTATGGAGCTCCAGTTTCTAATGGTGTCGTTATTTTTGACCCCAGCGAAGTTGTTGATAAGATTAAACAACTAAACTCAAAAGAATATGTTTTAAAGGCCCAAATTCATGCTGGTGGTAGAGGTAAAGCAGGTGGCGTTAAGTTAATTAAAACTGTCGATCAGCTAATTGAAGAAACAAAAAAAATGTTTGGCAAGGTTTTAAAAACTCACCAAACTGGTCCAGAAGGGAAAGAAGTTAAAAGACTCTACATAGAAGAAGCGTCTGATATTTCTAAAGAATTTTACCTTTCTTGCTTGGTAGACAGGGAAAGTTCCAAAATTGCATTTATAAGTAGCACAGAAGGTGGAGTGGATATTGAAAAAATTTCCATCGACTCGCCAGAAAGAATAATTACTACAAAAGTTGATTTAAAAAAAAACATTGAAAAAAATGAAATTGAAAAGATTTTAAAAATATTTAATTTTAACGAAGAACAGCAAGTAGTTGCTTCAAAATTAGTTCAAACTCTATATAAAATTTTAATAGAAAAAGATGCTAATCTAATTGAAATAAATCCGTTGATTATTACAAAAGATCAAAAGTTAGTTTGTTTAGACGCAAAAATGAGTTTTGATGACAATGCAATATTTAGAAGGCCAGAAATTTTAGAGTTAAGAGATTTAAATGAAGAGGAACCAGCGGAAATTGAAGCAAGCAAAAATGACTTAGCTTATATAAAACTAAATGGCTCTATTGGATGCATGGTTAATGGCGCCGGACTTGCAATGGCAACAATGGATATAATTAAGCTATACGGAAAAGAACCAGCTAATTTTCTAGATGTTGGCGGCGGAGCCTCTAAAGAAAAAGTTTCTGCAGCATTTAAATTAATTTTATCTGACAAAAATGTTAAGGGAATTCTAATTAATATATTTGGAGGAATAATGAGGTGTGATGTGATAGCACAAGGTGTTATTGATGCTGCGAAAGAAACTAATTTAAATGTTCCTTTAGTTGTTAGATTAGCTGGAACAAATTTTCAAGAAGGAAAAAATATTTTAGAGAAATCTGGGCTTAAAATATTATCTGCTTCAGATCTCAATGATGCAGCTAAAAAAATTGTTGAGGCTATAAAATAAATGTCCATTTTAGTCAATAAAAATACAAAAGTAATCTGCCAAGGATTTACAGGAACTCACGGAACCTTTCATTCTGAGCAAGCTTTAAAATATGGAACAAATCTAGTTGGTGGTGTGACACCAAAAAAAGGTGGGCAAGAACACTTGGGTCTACCTGTATTTAGTTCAGTTGAAGAAGCAAAAAAAATCACTGATGCAGACGCAACAATGATTTATGTTCCACCAAAATTTGCAGCTGATGCTATTTTAGAAGCAATTGATTCAAAAATAACTCTAATTGTTTGTATCACAGAGGGAATTCCAGTGATTGACATGATAAAAGTTAAGCAAGTTTTAAAGAAAAGTAAAAGTCGTTTAATTGGACCAAACTGTCCAGGAATAATAACACCAGATGAATGTAAGATTGGAATTATGCCAGGAAGTATTCATAAAAAAGGTTCCGTTGGAATAGTATCTAGATCTGGCACTTTAACTTATGAAGCAGTAGCCCAAACAACAGCAACTGGTATGGGTCAGTCAACCTGCATAGGAATAGGAGGAGACCCTATAAATGGAACTAATTTTATCGATTGTATAGAACTTTTTTTAAAAGACGACGATACCAAATCTATTGTAATGATAGGGGAAATAGGCGGATCAGCAGAAGAAGAAGCTTCAGAATTTATAAAAAAATCTAAAATTAAAAAACCAATAGTTGGGTTTATTGCTGGATTAACAGCACCACCGGGAAGAAGAATGGGCCACGCTGGAGCTATTATATCGGGAGGCAAAGGTGGAGCAGAAGATAAAATTGAAAATATGAAGTCTGCCGGGATAATCATATCAAAATCACCCGCTGATATCGGAACAACTTTGCTAAAAAAACTAAATAGTTAATTAAAAATATTATATGTTATTATGAGACAATAAAATGTCATCGCCTCGAGATAATAATATATTTAAAAAAACATCATTTCTAGCTGGGAATAACTCTGCTTTTATAGAAGAATATTATTCAGAATACTTAAAAAATTCTAGTAATCTCCCTCAAGATTGGAAAGACTTTTTTGATGGACTAAATGAAAATAAAGATATTGTTTATAAAACTTTAGAAGGACCTAGCTGGGCACCCCAAAAAATAATTAAAAGAGATAATTTAAATTTAGAGGACTCATTAAAAAAAATTTTACCGGAAGATAATAAAGTTAATGATCTTCCCATTACAACAGAACCTGCAAAATATTCTATAAGAGCTATAATGTTAATCAGAGCTTATAGAATTAGAGGACATCTCGCTGCTAACTTAGATCCACTTGGATTAATGGTGAGAGAGGAACACGCAGAACTTAAACCAGGAACATATGGCTTTACTAAAAATGATCTTAATAAAAAAATATTCTTAGATGGAGTTTTAGGATTACAAGAAGCAACACTTGCAGAAATAATAACTATTTTAAAAAAAACTTATTCAGGAAATATAGGGTACGAGTTTATGCACATGGGAGACCCAGAAGAAAAAAATTGGATTAGGGATAGAATAGAAGGACCACAAAAAGAAATTATTTTTACAGAAAATGGAAAAAAAGCAATTTTAAATAAAATTATTGAAGCAGAAGGTTTTGAAAAATATCTACATGTTAAGTTTGTAGGAACAAAACGATTTGGAATTGATGGTGGAGAATCCTTAGTCCCTGCACTTGAACAAATAATAAAGAGAGGTGGAAACTTGGGTGTCAAAGAAATTAAGATTGGTATGTCCCACAGAGGTAGACTAAATGTTCTAGCAAATGTTATGCGCAAGCCATTCAAAGCAATTTTTAATGAATTTTTTGGTAGTGCTGTGGAGGCTAAAAGAGATTTTGAGGGAGATGTTAAATATCATTTAGGTGCGTCTTCAAATCGTGAGTTTGATGGAAATGTTGTACATATTAGCTTAACTGATAACCCGTCCCACCTAGAAGCAGTTAATCCAGTAGTATTAGGCCAAGTAAGAGCAAAACAATTTTTTCATAAAGATCCAGAAAGAAAGAAAGTTATACCAGTTTTAATTCATGGAGATGCGGCTTTTGCCGGGCAAGGAATAGTTGCAGAATGTTTTGCAATGTCAGGATTACCAGGACATAATATAGGTGGAACAATTCATATTATCGTTAACAATCAAATAGGTTTTACAACATCACCAAGATTTGCAAGATCTTCGCCTTACCCAAGCGAAGTAGCAAAAATTGCTCAAGCCCCCATTTTACATGTCAATGGAGATGACCCAGAAGCAGTAGTTCATTGTGCCAAAATTGCAACTGAGTTTAGACAGCAATTTAATAGAGATATTGTGATCGATATGTTTTGTTACCGGAGATTCGGACATAACGAAGGTGACGAGCCTTCTTTTACACAGCCTTTGATGTATAAAAAAATAAAATCTCATCCTACATCTTTAAAAATCTATTCTGAAAAACTAGTAAATGAAAAACTTTTTTCCAAAGAAAAAGTAGACCAACAAATACATGATTTTAAATCATATTTAGAGAAAGAATTTACTGAATCAAAAAACTACAAACCAGAATTGAAGTGGTTCGACGGTGTTTGGTCTAGGTTTACACCTACACCTGGCAAGGACAAAAGAGGAGCTAGTGGAGTTGATAAAGAAAAAATTAATTTAATAGGAAAAAAAATAACCACTATTCCAAATAATTTTAACGTACATAAAACTTTAAAAAAAATATTTGAGAATAAGCAAAAAATGTTCAACAACAATCTCCCAATTGATTGGTCAACAGCTGAAACTTTGGCGTTTGGCACACTTCTAACCGAGGGTTTTTCCGTAAGACTGTCAGGCCAAGATTCTGGTAGAGGAACTTTTAGTCAGAGACATTCTGTTCTTAGAAATCAGGATAGTCATGAAAGATACGTTCCTTTGAACAATATTTCAATAAATCAAAAAAAATTTGAAGTAATAGATACACTCTTATCCGAGCTAGCTGTATTGGGTTTTGAGTTTGGCTATTCTTTATCAGAACCCGAAACCTTGGTATTATGGGAAGCTCAATTTGGTGATTTTGCTAATGGAGCACAAATAATCATCGATCAGTTTATAACTTCCGGTGAGTCTAAATGGGGAAGAGCTAGTGGCCTAGTGATGTTGCTGCCTCACGGTTACGAAGGTCAAGGTCCTGAACATTCTTCAGCAAGACTGGAAAGATTTTTACAAATGTGCGCGCGAGATAATATTCAAGTAGTAAATTGTACAACGCCTGCTAACTATTTTCATGCGTTAAGGAGACAAATGCATAGAGAGTTTAGAAAACCATTGATAATTATGACTCCAAAATCTTTATTGAGACATAAACAATGCGTTTCAACTATAGATGATTTTACAAAAAAAACTTCCTTTCACAGAGTTTTGCCAGATCGAGCTTATACAAGTGAATATAATTTGATTAAACTTAAAAAGGATAACGAAATTAAAAAGGTAGTTATTTGTTCTGGTAAAATTTATTTTGATTTAGTTGATGCTCGAGAGAAAACAAAAAATAACAAAGTTGTTTTTATTCGTTTAGAACAAATTTATCCATTTCCGGTGAAAAGATTGGGCAAAGAATTGAAAAGGTATGCTAAAAATGCTGACATTTACTGGTGCCAAGAAGAACCAAAAAATATGGGTGCTTGGAACACAGTTAACCATTACATAGACAGAACCTTAGAAATTATTAATTTTAGCAATAAAAACGTTGAATATATTGGAAGAAGACCTTCAGCTACCACAGCCACTGGAAATCTCAATAAACACCTTGCACAACAAAAAGAAATATTAGAAAAGGTGGTTGGAAAAATTAATTAATGTCTGAACGTATACTAGTCCCTGTACTTGGAGAATCTGTAACAGAAGCTACAGTAGCTAAATGGTTAAAGAATGAGGGTGATATTGTTAATACAGATGAAGCAGTAGTAGAATTAGAAACTGATAAAGTTAATGTTGAAGTACCCGCACCCTCTAGTGGCACAATAGAAAAAATTTCTGTTAAAGAAGGGCAAACTGTAAACGTTGGAGCCTTATTAGGAACTATTTTACAGTCAAAAAATGAAAAGGTAAACGCAAGAGAGGATGAAAAAAAATATTCACCTCCATCAAAAAAAACACAAGTTGTCAACGAAGAGGAAAGAGTTGAGGGCATTAAAAAAAAAGAGGAAAGTATTGAAAAAACAAAAACATTTAAAACAGAAAATGAAGAAGAGCCTCTTATTCTAACAGAAGTTCACGATGAACAAAAAGTTTCAAGAAATTCAAACACAAATATTATTTCTCCCGCCGCAAGGAAATTAGCAACAGAGTCTAATATTAATCTTGATGAGGTTAAAGGTTCAGGTAAAAATGGAGTTGTTTTAAAAGAAGATCTTCTAGATTTAATGGGTACCACACCAAAATCTTCAGAACGAAAAACTACACATGGACCTGAAGAAAGAATTAAAATGACAAGATTAAGAATGACGATAGCTAAAAGACTTAAAGAGGCTCAAGAAAACGCAGCTATGTTAACTACTTTTAACGAAGTAGATATGAGTGCAGTTATCTCAATGAGAAGTGCGCACAAGGAAGAGTTTCAAAAAAAATATGATGTTAAATTGGGTTTTATGTCTTTTTTTGTAAAAGCATGTGTTGTTGGACTTAAAAATTATCCTGTTATAAACGCAGAAATTCAAGGAGAAGAAATTGTTTATAAAAATTATTACAATATAAGTATAGCCGTTGGTACAGATAGAGGTTTGGTTGTGCCTGTTCTTAGAAATACAGATGAGATGTCTTTTGCAGAAATTGAAAAAAATATTAATTTACTTGGACAAAAAGCAAGAGATGGAAAAATTATTATTGACGATTTACAAGGGGGAACCTTCACAATTACAAACGGGGGTATTTATGGCTCAATGCTTTCGACACCTATCTTAAACCCACCCCAGTCAGCTGTATTAGGTATGCACAATATTATAGAACGGCCTGTAGCTATAAATAAAAGTGTCACTATTAGACCGATCATGTATCTAGCTTTGTCATATGATCATAGGATTGTTGATGGAAAAGAGGCAGTTTCTTTTTTAAAAATAATAAAAGAGTGTCTTGAAGACCCTAGAAGACTATTTCTAAATTTATAGTTATGGAAAATAATTTTGATGTAATCATTATCGGTGGAGGTCCTGGTGGATATGTTTGTGCTATTCGTGCAGCTCAATTAGGCTTGAAAACCGCGTGTATTGAATCAAGAGGAACACTAGGTGGAACTTGTCTTAACGTAGGATGTATACCATCTAAAAGTCTTTTAAATTTATCTGAAACTTATCACAAAGCTCAAAAGGACTTTAACGCACAAGGAATAGAATTTACAGGTTTAAAACTTAATCTAGATAAGATGATGGCAAATAAAAATAAATCAGTTCAAGTTTTAACTAAAGGAATTGAATTCTTATTTAAAAAAAATAAAGTAACATATATTAAAGGTAAGGGTGTTTTGTTTTCTAAAAATGATGTTGTTGTTTATGAGGGAGAGAAAAAAACATCGTATAAATCTAAAAATATTGTTATCGCTACAGGTTCAGGCCCGTCTTCGTTGCCTGGCATGGAAACTGATGAAAAAAATATTGTATCCTCAACAGGTGCACTTGCATTAAAGGAAGTGCCAAAAAATTTCATAGTTATAGGCGGTGGGTATATTGGATTAGAAATGGGTTCTGTTTGGTCGCGACTTGGTTCAAACGTAACTGTTTTAGAATATTTAGACCACATTACCCCTGGAATGGATAAAGAGATTTCATCAGAATTTATGAAAATTTTAATAAAACAAGGATTTAAATTTAAATTAAACTCAAAAGTAATCTCTGTAAACAACAAAGGCGATCAAGTGGAAGTTACTTTTACAAACAATGAAACAGCAAAAGAAGAAAAAATTTTAGCTGACAAAGTTTTAGTTTCGGTTGGAAGAAAACCTTATACAGAAGGATTAAATTTAACAAAAATGGGAATTAAAAAAGATAAGCAAGGAAGGATTGATGTAAATGAAAAATTACAAACTTCGATAAATAATATTTATGCAATTGGGGACGTAATCAAAGGGCCAATGCTTGCTCATAAAGCTGAAGAAGAAGGAATTGCCGTTGCTGAAATTATAGCAGGTCAAGCTGGGCATGTTAATTACGATATTATACCTGGTGTTATTTACACATCACCAGAAGTTGCTGTTGTTGGAAAAACGGAAGAACAACTCAAAAAAGAAAATATAAATTATAAAGTTGGTAAATTTCCTTTTCTTGCGAATTCACGCGCTAAAGTTAACAACGAAACAGATGGTTTTGTAAAAATCTTAGCTGATAAAAAAACAGATAGAGTTCTAGGTGTTCACATGATCGGCCCACATACTGGTGACATGATAGCTGAAATGGCTTTAGCTATGGAATTTGGTGCCAGTGCCGAAGATATTGCTCGAACATGCCATGCCCACCCGACTCACACAGAAGCAGTAAAAGAGGCAGCTCTAGCTGTTGATAAAAGAGCAATTCATTTTTAATTGATATAACATCAATTAAATTCTTGAAATGAAAGTTCCTGTTTTAATTCCTAAAATATTTAATTTTCCATTTACCTATGATTCTGGTTTTTTAGAAGCTTTAGAACCAGGTGACTTAGTCCTGGTTCCTTTCGGCAAGAGTCAGGAAGTTGGAGTAGTATGGGATCAAGTTCAACCCTCATTAAAAAAATTTAAGATAAAAAAAATAGAAAAAAAAATAGACACTTTTAAGATTAAAAAAAATTTAATCGACTATATTAATTGGTTTTCTGCTTACAATTTGGTTTCAAAAGGAATGGTTCTTAAAATGTGTCTTGGGGATAAAAAAAATACAACAAAAATTGAGCACCACATTAAAGAAACAATAAAAAAAGATAAATTTAAATTTGTTTTAAACAAAGATCAAAAAAAAAGTCTCGATGACCTTAGAAAATTTGGAAATTCGTTTAATGTATCCTTATTACAAGGTGTCACAGGGTCGGGAAAAACAATAGTTTATTTTGAAAGAATAAAAGAAATTTTAAATAAAGGACAGCAAGTACTTATATTGCTACCTGAAATATTTTTAACTAATCAATTTAAAGACAGATTTGAGGAATTTTTTGGTTTTTTACCAGCAATTTGGCATTCAAAAATAGGAATTAAAAGTAAGAGAAAAATCTGGCAAGGAGTCGTTAACAAGAGTTTAAATTTAGTGATAGGAGCACGTTCTTCATTGTTATTACCATTTAAAAATCTAGGATTAATTGTTTTAGATGAAGAACATGATCCTTCATATAAACAAGATGAAGGTATTATTTATCATGCACGTGATATGGCAATATCAAGAGCATCTTTTGAAAATATACCTATACATTTGGTTTCAGCGGTTCCTTCGTTAGAAACTTTTTCTAATATAAAAAATAAAAAATATAACTACACAAGATTAAGAAATCGTTATCGTGATTTTCCATTACCAGAAGCTAAAGTAGTCAACCTTGAAAAATCTTCACTTAATAAAGATCAATTTATTGCAGATGAAACTATAGATTTAATTCAAGATTATTTAAAAAAAAAAGAACAGGTATTATTTTTTCTAAACAGAAGAGGATATGCTCCTTTTTTAATTTGTAAAAAATGTGGCTTTAAACACTTATGTCCAAACTGTTCAATTTATTTAACCTATCATAAGTCAATTAATAAACTTATCTGCCATCATTGTGGAATTAAAGTTAAGAAAGAAAAAAACTGTAAGATCGTTAAAGAAATTTGTGATTTTCGTATGTACGGTCCAGGTGTTGAAAAAATATACGATGAGTTAAAAATCATTTTTCCAAAAAAAAATATTAAAATATTTTCAAGTGATTTTTTAGCAAAAAAAAAGGAGCCAGAATCTATCTTAAAAAAGATAGAAAAAAATGAGATAGATATTCTGGTAGGAACACAGCTAATTTCAAAAGGATTTAATTTTCCTAAATTAAATTGCATCGTTGTGGTAGATGCTGACTTTTCTGGAATGGGTTATGATTTAAGAACAACAGAAAAGAATATACAACTTTACAATCAATTAAGTGGAAGAGCAGGTCGATTTTCAAGTAAGTCTACTATCATTTATCAAACTGCAGCGCCTTTAAATGAAACTTTAAAAGATGTATTAGAAAATAATCCAGAAAAATTTTTAAACAATGAGTTAGTTATAAGAAAAAATAAAAATTTACCTCCCTATTCAAGACTTATTGCTTTAATAATTTCAGCTAATTCTAGTCAGGATAGTTTTAGGGCAGCACAAGAGATCAAAAAAAAATTAAGTACTATAAGTCAACTTGATGTTTTAGGTCCTGTAGATTCTCCTATATTTAAGATTAAAAAAAAGTATAGAACACGACTTTTATTAAGGTCTAAAAACAACAAACTAATACAAAAAAGTGTAGGTAAAATTCTTGATAATTTAACCATATCTAAAAAAATAAAACTTACAGTTGATGTTGATCCAATTAATTTTGCCTAAAACAATCTAACCACCTTGATCGATACCAATCCTTATGGTAGGAAACCACATTCTTTATAACATTTCAAAACTAAAGGTATTAAAGTGAGTTCCAATAAGTCATTTTCTACAGAAACTGCCAATAGATACGCTTTAGCACTATATGAACTTGCTAAAGAAAATTCTGAATTAGAAACCGTAGAGAGAGATATTAAAGAGTTTTTAATGGTTCACAATGCTAGTGAAGATTTAAAAAATTTTATTAAGAATCCCACTCAATCACAATCAAATCAATTAAATGTATTACATAAAATTTTAGATCAAATGAGTTTATCAAAAATTATTAAAAACTATTTTTCTGTTTTAGTTACCAAAAGACGAATTTTTTTTTTAAATACTATTTTGCTAAATTTTTTATCTTTAGTCTCAAAGAAAAGAGGAGAACTAAACGCTTCTTTAACTTCTTCAAAGAGCTTAACAAATGAAGAACTTAAAAATTTAAATACTGAGCTTTCGGAATCAATAGGAACTAATGTGGCATTTAATTACAAAGTTGATGAAACATTAATTGGTGGATTAAAAATTCAAATAGGAAGTTTAATGATTGACACTTCGATTAAAAATAAATTAAAAAAATATGAACAAATAATGCTAGAAGCATAATATGCAGATAAATCCATCAGAAATTACAAAAATATTAAAAGAACAAATAAAAAACTTTGGTGAAAAAGCTGAGGTTTCAGAAATTGGAAAGGTACTATCTGTTGGCGATGGGATAGCAAGAGTTTTTGGTTTAGACAATGTGCAAGCTGGAGAAATGGTAGAATTTGAAGATGGCTCTAAGGGTATGGCACTAAACTTAGAAAGTGACAATGTTGGAATAGTGGTTTTTGGTGATGACAGAAAAATAAAAGAAGGTAGTACGGTAAAAAGAACCGGTTCAATCGTGGACGCACCTGTCGGCAAAGAACTCCTAGGAAGAGTCTTAGATGGATTAGGAAACCCAATTGACGGAAAAGGAAATTTAAGTGAAAAAATAGAAAGAAAAAGAGTAGAAGTCAAAGCGCCTGGAATTATTCCCAGACAGTCTGTAAGTGAACCGATGCAAACAGGTTTGAAAGCTATCGATACTTTAATACCGATAGGTAGAGGTCAAAGAGAATTAATTATTGGTGATCGTCAAACTGGTAAAACCGCAGTTGCTATTGATGCAATTATTAATCAAAAAACAATTAATGAATCTGAAGACGAAAAAAAAAAGCTATATTGTATTTATGTAGCTATAGGTCAAAAGCGTTCTACTGTTGCACAAATTGTTAAAACATTGGAAGACGCGGGAGCCATGAAGTATACAACAGTTGTTGCTGCGACTGCTTCAGATGCTGCTCCACTCCAGTTTTTAGCTCCTTATACTGGTTGCACAATTGGAGAATATTTTAGAGATAACGGAATGCATGCATTAATTATTTACGATGATTTATCAAAACAAGCTGTCGCCTACAGACAAATGTCTTTATTATTGAGAAGACCTCCTGGACGAGAAGCCTATCCAGGTGATGTGTTTTATCTGCACAGTAGACTTTTAGAAAGAGCTGCAAAACTTAGTGACGCTAATGGCGGCGGTTCTTTAACTGCTTTACCTATAATTGAAACACAAGCAGGAGATGTTTCTGCTTATATTCCAACTAATGTAATTTCTATTACTGATGGACAAATATTTTTAGAAACACAACTATTCAATCAAGGTATCAGACCAGCAGTTAACGTTGGACTGTCAGTTTCTAGAGTAGGGTCTGCTGCACAGACCAAGGCAATGAAAAAAGTCGCTGGCTCAATAAAACTAGAGTTAGCCCAATACAGAGAAATGGCAGCTTTTGCTCAATTTGGATCAGATCTTGATGCGTCAACACAAAAACTTTTAAATCGTGGTTCAAAACTAACGGAACTTTTAAAACAAAATCAATACTCACCATTAACTGTTGCAGAGCAAGTTATTTCTGTGTTTACAGGAGTTAGAGGATACTTAGATGACGTGGAGTTAAACAAAATTAAAATTTTTGAAAAAGATATTTTAGAAAAAATTAAAAATGAAAAAAATGAAATTTTAAGCACAATTCAAACTACTGGAAAATTAGAAAAGGATACTGAAGATTTATTAATTCAAATAATAGAAGAGTATAAAAAAAATAAAAACAATGCCTAGTCTAGATGATTTAAGAAAAAGAATTGTTAGTGTTAAGTCAACACAAAAAATCACCAAGGCAATGAAAATGGTAGCTGCTGCAAAACTACGGAAAGCACAAGAGAACGCTGAAAAAGGAAGGCCGTATAGTGAAAAGATGCAAAATATAATTTTAAATTTAACAGAGTCTATAAGCGACCCTCAAAATGCCCCAAAACTATTAATTGGAACTGGCAAAGATCAAATTCATTTGTGCGTAATAATGACATCTGACAGGGGTTTGTGCGGGGGTTTTAATTCAAATATATGCAGATTAGCAAAAAAATATTTTGAAAAAATAATAAAAGAAGGAAAAAATTTAAAGATTATCACAGTCGGTTCAAAAGGACACGATCAGCTCAAGAGAGAATACGGAAAGTATATTATTCAAAAATTAAGTTTTAAAAATAAAAAAAAAATTTCTTTTACCGAAGCCAATGAAGTAGGAAAAATAATTTTAGATCTATTTGATGAAAATGAGTTTGATAAATGTATTTTATTTTTTAATAATTTCAAGAATGTTATGACACAAATACCAGAAGCCCAGCAGATAATTCCAACTGAAGTAAAAAAAAATTCCAAAAAAAATGAAGAAATTTTTTATGAATTTGAACCTGATGAAGATGAGATTCTTGAAGATCTGCTACCAAAAAATATTTCAACACAAGTTTTTAAAGCCTTTTTAGAAAATTCTGCTAGTGAGCAAGGTTCTCGTATGACAGCTATGGACAGCGCGACTAGGAACGCAGGAGATTTAGTTAATAAATTAACAATAAACTATAACAGAAGTAGGCAGGCAGTAATCACCAAAGAATTAATTGAAATAATATCAGGAGCGGAAAGTTTATAATTATGAAAAAAACAGGAAAAATTACTCAAATTATTGGTGCAGTTATCGACGTAACGTTTGATGGAGATTTGCCAGAAATATATACGGCACTTGAAGTTAGCAATGAGGAAAACAAACTAGTATTGGAAGTTGCTCAACATTTAGGTGAAGGTAGTGTTAGAACTATAGCAATGGATTCTACAGAAGGTTTAAAACGAGGTGACGTAGTTACCAATACAGGAGAGCCCATCCTCGTACCAGTTGGACCGGAAACACTCGGAAGAATAATCAACGTAATTGGTGAGCCAATTGATGAAAAAGGACCAGTTAAAACTAAAGAAAAATGGCCAATCCACAGACAAGCTCCTAGTTTTACCGAACAGTCTACTGAAACAGAAATGTTAGTCACTGGAATTAAAGTTATCGACCTTTTAGCCCCCTATGCGAAAGGTGGAAAAGTAGGTTTATTTGGAGGGGCAGGAGTTGGTAAAACAGTAACTATTATGGAATTAATAAATAATATTGCAAAAGCACACGGGGGGTTTTCAGTATTTGCTGGAGTTGGAGAAAGAACACGAGAAGGAAACGATTTATATCATGAAATGATTGAGTCTGGAGTAATTAAACCAGACGGTGAAGGATCTAAAGCTGCATTAGTTTATGGGCAAATGAATGAACCACCGGGGGCGAGAGCAAGAGTTGCCCTTACAGGCTTAACAGTTGCTGAATATTTTAGAGATAAAGAGGGACAAGACGTACTATTTTTTATTGATAATATTTTTAGGTTTACTCAGGCAGGATCAGAAGTTTCAGCCTTATTGGGAAGAATTCCTTCTGCTGTAGGATATCAACCAACTCTAGCTACTGACATGGGTAATTTACAAGAAAGAATTACATCAACTAGTAAAGGCTCAATCACATCTGTACAAGCGATTTATGTTCCTGCAGATGATTTAACAGATCCAGCACCAGCTACTTCATTTGCACACTTAGATGCTACAACTGTTCTTTCAAGGCAAATAGCTGAAATTGGAATTTACCCAGCGGTAGATCCTTTAGACTCTACCTCAAGAATTCTTGATCCAAGAATAGTGGGAGAAGAACACTATAGGGTAGCAAGAGAAGTTCAACAAACATTACAAGCATATAAATCTTTGCAAGATATTATAGCAATTTTAGGTATGGATGAATTATCAGAAGAAGATAAAATTACAGTAACAAGAGCAAGAAAAATTCAAAGATTTTTATCACAACCGTTCTTTGTCGCAGAAGTTTTTACGGGTTCACCTGGAAAATTAGTAGATTTAGAATCAACCATCAAAGGATTTGATGCAATCTGTAAAGGTGACTATGACCATCTTCCAGAATCTGCATTTTATATGGTTGGTGGAATTGAAGAAGCAGTAGATAAAGCTGAAAAAATGGCTCAAGACGCTAAGTAGCAATGTCAGAAAGATTTAATTTAGAGATCATTAGTCCGGATCAAACTTTGTTAAACACAGAGGTAAAACAAGTAATCATACCTGCATACGAGGGATTAATGACAATATTAAAAGATCATATCGCGCTAGTTACTTTTTTAAGACCAGGATTTATAGAAGCGATAACTGAAGATAAAATTGAAAAATTTTATGTTGAAGAAGGGACTGTAGAATTTTTTAATAACAAGCTTTTAATTCTAACTTCATCTACAATTAAATTAGAAAAACTTACAAAAGAAAACATATCAAAGATGATCGATGACTCTAAAATTCTTTTACAAAGTTCAGATATTAAAGATAAAGAAAAATATATTATAAGTCACAAGTTAGAAACACTTCTGCAAATTAGTTAGTAATTTTTTTTAGTTCTAGTAATACTTTTTTATAAATATGCTTTTTAAATAGTACAATTAGATCTGGTAAAAGATTTATATCTATCCATTTCCATTCTATAAATTCAGGATTTTTTGTATTTATATTAATTTCATTATCATTCCCTAGAAATTTAACCACAAACCATTTTTGTTTTTGACCTCTGTACTTTCCTTTCCATATTTTTCCAATTAAGTTATCTGGCAACTCGTATTCAAGCCATTGATCAAGTTCTTTTAAAACTTTAATATTTTTTATACTAGTTTCTTCCAAGAGCTCTCTTTTCATTGCCTGCAATAAAAGTTCGTTAGCATCCACTCCTCCTTGTGGCATTTGCCATTTATCAAACGGATTATCTTTCCTTTTACCAACAAAAACTTTATTTTGTGAGTTGAGAACTGCTATTCCAACACCTGTTCTCAGTGGTAGAATTTTATGATTCATTTTTAAGATTTAAGCAAAGCAACTGCATATTTTAATTGATTGTCAGTAGCGGAATTAATTTTAAAATCTTTTCCAATTTCTTCCACAAAAATGTCAGGTAAAACACCAACTTTTGATATCGATTTTCCAGAAGGTAAATAATATTTTGATATCGTTAGCCTTAAACCACCACCATTTTTAAGCGGTATAATGGATTGCACAGACCCTTTTCCGTAGGTGCGTTCACCTAAAATAATTGCTCTCTTATGATTTTTCAGTGCACCAGATACAATTTCTGATGCCGAAGCTGATCCATTATTAGTAATCACTATTAAAGGCTTTTTATTTATTCCATCTCCTTTCCTAGAAAAAAATCTTCTTGTCTCACTGATTTTTCTCCCTTTTGTAGAGACTATTTCACCGTCGTCTAGAAAAAAGTCAGTTATACTTATTGCTTGAGTTAACAGTCCTCCAGGGTTGTTTCTTAAATCAAGAATATAGCCGGTTAATTTATTTTTATTTTCAAAACTATTAATTTTTTTAAATAGTTGCTTATCACTATTCTCATTAAAAGATTTTAATCTTAAATATCCAATTTTGTTCTTATCACCAATTATTTTTGCTTCAACTGACTGAACTTTTATAACAGCTCTTTTAATTTTAAATTCGAGGGCCTTTTTTTCATTCTTTCTCCGCACTGTTAATTTTATTTCTGATCCAATCGGACCGCGCATAAGCTCAACTGCCTCAGTCAGTGATTTACCCTGTACTTGTTGTCCGTTAATTCTAACAATGTAATCTCCTGATTTAATACCCGCATTTGCTGCTGGTGTGTCATCAATTGGAGAAATAACTTTAACAACACCTGACTCCATTCCTATTTCAATTCCAAGACCACCGAACTCCCCTTTGGTATCAGTCTGCATGCCATCAAATGACTTAGGGCTCATATATGCCGAATAAGGATCCAATGACTGCAAGAGACCGTTAATTGCTGAGTCCATGATTTCTGCTTGGTTAACTTCGTCAACATAGTCTTGCTTTATAGTTTCCAAAACTTCGCCAAATAAATCAATTTTTTCATACAATTCATTTGAATTTTTTGAATAAACACGTTCACCGCTTGTAAATATGTTTAAAAATAAAATCGTAATTATAATATTTACTTTTTTCATACTGACTCTTTCTCATTGGGTATTGATTCAGACCACATTTTTTCAAGATCATAAAATTCTCTTTTTTCAGGATGAAATAGATGAACTATAATATCAATTGCATCTACAAGCTTCCAATCATTACTTTCTCTTCCCTCAATTCTGCAATTACTTATTCCAATTTTTTTTAGATCAGAAACTATATTTTCAGATAAAGACTGTAAATGTCTTGAAGAAGTACCTGAAGCTATAATCATATAATCAGCTATGAAAGATTTTTTCTTAAGATCAATTGAAATAATATTCGTAGCTTTATTATCATCTAAAATAATTTCAATTTTATCTTTGATATCTGATATATTCACTGGCAATTATAACAATTTTTTTCTAATTTGAGTTGAAGAAATATTTATTTGTTTATTTTTAATAAATATTATTTTTTTCACTTTTTTTATTATAACAGACTTTTTAGCTTTATCATCGAAGTCCTTTCGTGAAAATACAACAATTTTTGTTAATTCTGTTAAAAGTTCCCATTTTTTCCATTTATGAAAATTTATCAGGCAGTCTGAACCAATAATTAAAAAAAAGATATTTTTTTTTAAAGTTTTATTTAAATGTTTAACTAGATCTATTGTGTTGGTAGAATTAATTTTTTTTTCAAAGTATTTTATTTTAATTTTTTTATTTTTTTTTGTTATATTTTTGCTTTTTTTTATTCTTTCAGATAGTGAAAATAAAGTTTTATTTTTAAATGGGTTTTTTTTTGTGATACACCAATAAAGTTCACTTAAAGATAATTTTTTTATTGCTATTTTTGATATCTCTAAATGACCTTCATGTGGCGGATCAAAACTTCCACCAAAAATTCCAATTTTATCATTTTTAAGTTTAATCATGATTGATTAAGATCTGGTTATTCCTTTACCTGTCACTATATATTTATAGGATGTTAGCTGATTGACTCCAACAGGACCCCTTGGCGGTAATTTATTTGTTGAAATTCCAATTTCTCCACCAAATCCAAACTCACCACCATCAGCAAACTGAGTCGAAACATTGTGCATCGCAATTGCACTATTTACACCTTTTAAAAATATTTTGGCTATTTTTGTATTGTTAGTAATTATGCTGTCAGTATGCATTGTGCCATATTTTAATATATGATCTTTCGCTCCTTGCACTCCTTTTACTGACTTGATTGAAATTTTCGCATCTAGATATTCAGTTTTCCAGTCTATTTCTTTTGCTAGTTTGAATTTATTTTTAAATAAATGATTAATTTTTTTATCAACAACAACTTCGCACCCCAGAGATATAAGTTTATCTATAATTGGGATTGCATGTTTTTTTAACGATTTTGCATCGATTAATAACGTTTCAACCGCACCACATATGCTTGTTCTTCTCATTTTAGCATTAGCAACTATTTTTGTTGCCATGTTTGTATTCGCATCTTTATCTACGTAAATATGGCACAAACCTTCTAGATGTCCTATTACATGAACCCTTGAAAGTTGTTGAACTTTTTTTACAAGCTCTTTACCGCCTCTTGGTACAATAACATCAACATATGCGGACATATTAGATAATAAGTAATTTACAATATTTCTATTTTTATTCTCAATAAATTGAACACAATTTCTATCAATTTTATTATCACTCAAAGAGTCTCGAAATAAATTAGCTAATATTTTGTTTGAATTAAAAGCTTCAGAGCCACCTCTTAATATTGCACAATTACCAGATTTAAAGCTTAAAGCAGATACATCAGCGGTTACATTTGGTCTACTTTCGTAAATTATTCCTATGACGCCAATTGGCGTTGTAACCTTACTTATTCTCAGACCGTTAGGTCTTTTCCAGTCTTCTATGACTCTGTTTAACGGGTTTTTAAATTTAACTATCTCATTGATCGAGTGTCGTATGCTTTCTATTCTTTTTTCATCTAATACAAGTCTGTCTATAAGATGTTTTCTTTTCATAATTCTTACGTCTTTCAAGTTTTCTTGTAAAATTTTTTTTTTATTTTCTAATAAAAGTTGGTTATACTTTAAAAGAACTTTATCAATTTTTTGGCTTTCTAAATTTTTAAGTTTAAAAAAAGCTTTTTTTGCATTTATACCAATTTCTTTTAGTTTCTTCATAATATCACTATATCGTTTTTATGAACTATTTCTGATTTACTCGCGTAACCAAGAATATTTTCTATTTGATCACTTTGTAAACCTTTTATTTTATTAATTTCTTCAGACGTAAAAGAAGACAAGGCTCTAGCGACATCTTTATTGTTGCTGTCTACTATCAATATATTATCACCTTTTTTAAAATTTCCAGACACTCTAGTAATACCAGCGGGCAACAAGCTTTTTCCAGATTTTAATGCTTTAGAAGCACCACTATCAATATAAATTTTTGCAGTTGTAGATAACGAGCTTATTATCCATTTTTTTCTAGCATCTAAATTAGAAATTTTCGGAACGAACCATGTGAATGTTTTTTTCTCTATAATTTTTTTAATTGGATTTAACCTATTTCCATTAGCAATCAACATATTACACCCTGCGTTCATGCAAATTTTAGCGGCTTCTAATTTAGTAAGCATACCGCCAGAACCATAAGTGTTAATTTTTTTATCTACAAGAGAAAAAATATTATCATCAATAGTTTCAACTTTTTTAATTAAACTTTTTTTGTTTAAAATAGATTCGTAGAGGCCGTCAACATCTGATAAAATTATTAATAAATCAGCACCTATTATTTGAGCAACTCTTGCGGCTAATCTGTCATTATCACCATACTTTATTTCAGAAGTAGCTGTAGTGTCATTTTCGTTAACAACAGGTATTGCTCCTAGTTTAAAAAGATTTTCAAATGTCCTCCTTGCATTAAGAGCTCTTCTTCTTTGTTCTGTGTCATCAGGAGTGATTAAGATTTGTCCAATCTTCAATTTATTTTTGCTAAAAAGCTTCTGAAATTCATTTATTAAAAAAATTTGCCCCACAGAAGCGACTGCTTGGCTCATTTCAAGTTTAACTTTTTTATTTTTTATTTTTAAATAACTTTGTCCAAGTGCTATCGCCCCAGAGGAGACAATAACTACGTCTTGGTTGTTTTTTTTTAGTTTCTTGATATCGCTAATTAAACTTAATAACCACTTTTTCTTAAAGTTACCTTTTTTATCAACAATCGTAGATGAGCCTAGTTTTATTACAATTTTTCTTACTTTATTTAAGTGCATTTTTTAATAATATTTTTCTTAAATTAATTAAGTTTTTATCTCCCACGACTGAAATTACTTCAAATTTTTTTTTAATTTTTTTTTTAAAATTTCTTAATTTTTCATCAACCTCTTTCTTTTCAAATAAGTCAGATTTATTAAATACTATGATTTCTTTCTTTTTAGCCAGAATTTTATCATATTTAGATAACTCATTTCTTACATTTAAATAGTTTTCTACAAGTTTTTCTTCAGATAAATCTATTAAATGTAACAACATCTTACATCTTTCGATGTGGCGTAAAAATTTATCTCCTAGGCCGATACCTTCATGAGCTCCTTCGATTATACCAGGTATATCTGCTAGTGTTACTTCTTTGTCGTCATAATAAGAGACACCTAAATTTGGATCAAGAGTTGTGAACGGATAGCTCGCTATTTTTGGTCTTGCTCTTGTTATAGCAGCCAACAGACTAGACTTCCCTGCATTGGGCATACCAATGATTCCAACGTCTGCAATGACTTTTAATTGTAACCACACCCAAAATTCTTCTCCTAATTTTCCACTTGTCTTTTTTGTTGGGGCTCTATTGGTTGAACTTTTGAATCTAACATTACCCAATCCATGTTTGCCACCAGCAGCAACTAGGTATCTTTCATTATTTTTTGTAAAATCATAAATTAAGGTATTATTATCTTCTTCGTAAACTTGAGTGCCAACTGGAATCTTAATTATTAAATCTTTTCCTGCAGCCCCAGTTCTTTTTCTTTTAGTGCCTATGTATCCTCCACCAGCTTTAAAGTGTTGAGCATATCGAAAATCAATTAGTGTGTTTAAATTTCTTTCTGACTCAAAAACAACAGAGCCACCATCTCCTCCGTCACCCCCGTCAGGACCTCCATATTCAACAAATTTTTCTCTTCTAAAGCTAGCTGATCCAGAACCACCATTACCAGCTTTAATGTAAATTTTTGCCTGATCTAAAAATTTCATTGTAGGTTTTTAAAATAAATAACTAAGGTTATTTATATGCTTAATTAGGAATAACAGAAACAAAAGTTCTGTTTAATTTTGATTTTTTAAATTTAACTTTACCTTTTATTAAAGAAAACAAAGTGTGGTCAGTGCCCATACCAACGTTTTCACCAGGGTGAATACGCGTTCCTCTTTGTCTTACTATAATATTTCCCGGTATAACTTTTTGATCACCATACATTTTAACACCCAGTCTTCTACCTGCACTATCTCTACCATTACGTGATGATCCACCAGCTTTTTTTGTTGCCATTTTTTTTTCCTATTTTTTTAAATTTTTCTTAGTAGTTTTTTTCTTTACAGCTACTATTTTTGGTTTTAATTCGATAGGCTTTGCTTCAGCTATAATCTTTCCACCTTTAGAAAGTATTTTTGTAATCTGAATCTTAGAATGTCTTTGTCTATGCCCGTTCATTTTTCTTGAGTGTTTTCTTCTTCTTTTGTGAAAAATTAGAACAGTTCTATCTTTTACAAGATCTAGTAATTTTGCTTCAACGATAGCACCATCAACATTTGGATTTCCTATTTCAGTAGTCTTACTGTCATTTAACAATAAAACATTTTTAAACTGAATAGTTTTACCTACTTCAGCCTCAAGTTTTTCTATTTCTATAATTTTACTAGCGGATGCTTTGTATTGTTTTCCACCTGTTTCAAATATTGCAAATGACATAAATTTTCTTTTTTTAAAATTACAGCAATATAACTTGAAAGGACTTCAAGTCAAGGTGATAGAGCTTAAAAATTATCCTTTAAATCTCGAAGTTTTTTGAATACTTCTATTTCTGATGAATTTTCCATGTTTAAAGATTTTTTTACAGCAAGAATATTACAACGTAAAAAAATATTTGTATTTAGTTCTTCTTCTATAGTTATGGGAATTGTTGGTTCTTTTTTACTTAATTTTGAGATTATCCATTTTTTTTTTTCTTCTAATTTATTATTATCTATTTCATATTTCATACAAAAGTCTAAATTTCTTTGAGTATATTCATGCCCACAAAAGATTTGAGTATTTTTTGGTAATTTTTTTATACGATTAAGTGAATTCAGCATTTCGTAGTGCGTCCCCTCAAAAACTTTGCCACAGCCTAATGAAAATAAAGTATCACCAGTAAAAATAACTTTTTTACTTTCTGCATAAAAACAAATATGTCCACTAGTATGGCCAGGTATGAGAAAAGTTTTAAAATCTATACTTCCTAATTTAAAAATTTCATTATTAGATAATTTTATATTTATACCTGGAATTCTTTTTTCGTCTTTTTTAGAACCAATAATTTTGACTTTGTATTTTTTTTGTAAATCTAAATTACCACCAGTATGATCAAAATGGTGATGTGTATTAAGGATGTAATCAATTTTTTTAAATTTTTTTTCAATAAAATTATTGATAGGATCAAATTCTGAGGGATCAATCACAGCTACGGTATCTGTTTCTGTGTCATGAACTATAAAACTATAATTATCTTTTAGGCAAGGTACTGTATATACACTTAACATTTAGCTAATTAAAAATATACCAACCTCAGACAGAAGGTTTTTCATTTCTAGATTAATTCGGTTTATAGAAGATGTTTTTTCATTATTAATACTGATTATTCTATCCATTTTAATTTTTTTTTTATCACAAAATTGATAAAAATCTTTTATTGAGCACATATGTAAGTTGGGAGTATTGTACCAATCGTCTGGCAGAGATTTGGTGACAGGCATTTTTCCAAAAAACAACAAACTAGTTCTAACCTTCCAATAACCAAAGTTAGGTATTGAAATTATTACTTTTTTTCCTATTCTTAACAATTCACTTAAAACAATTTCTGGCTGGTAAAATGCCTGAAGTGTTTGACTTAAGACAACAAAATCAAAAGCTTTATCAGGAAATTGATTAAGTTCAGTTTCGGCATTCCCTTGAATTACAGACAAACCCTTAGAGATACATTGTTTAACTTTATTTTCTTCAAGCTCTATGCCTCTTGCGTCAATATTTTTTTGTTTAATAAGAGCTTCAATTAAAGTCCCGTCACCACAACCAACGTCTAATACCCTGGAACGGATAGGAAGCAAGTTTGTAATTATCTTAAATTCATTTTTCATTTTTAAATATTTCAAAATTAGAGTCCAAAAAACCTTTAAGAGTTTCTAAGAATTCTGGCTCATTAACTAAAAAAGAGTCATGACCTTTGTCTGTTTTTATTTCGGCGAAAGCTACGTTAGTACCAGATGCATTTAAAGCAATTACAATATCTTTACTATTTTTTGTGGGATAAAGCCAATCTGAAGAAAAGGATATAATTAAAAATCTTGTTTTATGATTCTGAAATGCTTCAACTAATCCGTTTTTGAATTGTTTTGATAGATCAAAATAGTCCATAGCTCTTGATATATATAAATATGAGTTTGCATCGAATCTATCCACAAATACATTACCTTGATGTCTTAAATAACTTTCTATCTGAAAGTCAGCATCAAATGTAAATTCATAGTCCTTTTTTTCTTGTAACTTTCTTCCAAATCTTTCTTGTAGGCCTTTATCTGACATATAAGTAATGTGAGCCGCCATTCTTGCAACAGCTAAGCCATTTTTAGGAATTACCTTATCTTTATAGTAGTTTCCTTTATTCCATAATGGATCTGACATTATTGCTTGTCTGGCCAACTCATTTAAAGCAATTTGTTGAGCGTTATGACTTGCAGTTGATGCTATGGGAACTGCCGAAAAAGTTTTATCAGGATATAAAGCGCAAAATTGTAAAAGCTGCATCCCTCCCATTGATCCACCTAAAACACTTAAAAGTTTTTTTATCTCAAAGTATTCCAATAAAGATTCTTGTGCTTTAATCATGTCTCTTATTGTAATTACTGGAAATTTTAAACCATATGGCTCACCATCTGCGTCGTTAAGATTTTTAGGACCAAACGAACCCATGCAGCCACCTAAAACATTTGCACAAATAATAAAATATTTTTCCGTATCGACAGCTTTTCCCGGGCCTACAGCTGTATTCCACCAACCAACTTTATTAGTAACAGGATTAGTTCCTGTAACAAATTGATCCCCAGAAAGAGCGTGAAAAATTAGAATTGCATTATTTTTTTCTTCATTAAGCTTGCCATAAGTCTCGTAAGCTATGGGAAAATCTTTTATAGTTTGACCGCAGTCTAGTTTAAGTGGTTTTGTTACAATTATCTGTTTTATATTTTCGATTTTATAGTTCATATAAAAAAAAACCCAGCTAAACTGGGCAAAACCCTATTTAGCGAATTTTATTCTGCGCCCGCAATTTGGTTAAATCAGCGCAATAAAGTTGTACTAAATAGCTAGAAAATTGTCAATTTTATAAGAAATTAAAATGAACATAGAAATAATAAAGCTTTTTAGATAAGACTTAAATAATTTATGAAACTACCAAAAGCTAAAAATTATAAGACAGAAAAATATGTTGCAGGATTAAGCTTATTTAAGCAAAAATTTGCTAAAATAAAATTATCAGCAAATGAATCTGCGCTGGGGCCAAGTCCAAAAGCTGTAAAAGCTTACATTAAAGCGTCAAAAGATTTTAAGAGATACCCAGACTCAGATGGAACTTTTTTAAGAAAAACTATAGCAAAAAAATTTCAATTAGATCAAAATAGAATAATTTTAGGCAATGGTTCAGATCAAGTTTTTGAACTTATTTGTAAAGCTTTTCTTAATAAAAATGATGAAGTTGTAGTACCTCAATATAGCTTTATTATTTACAGAATTTATAGCAAGCTTAATTATGCAAAAGTGGTTTACGCAGCTGAAAATAATTTCACTTCTTCCGTAGATAGTATTCTTGCATGCATAACAAAAAAAACTAAAATTGTTTTTATTGCCAATCCTAACAATCCTACAGGTACATATATTAGTAAAAAAGAAATATTGAGATTAAGAAAAAAACTAAGAAGCAATATTTTATTAGTTATTGATGATGCATATTTTGAATATATAGATTCTAAAGATTATGAATGTGGGCTAAGATTATTCTCTAAATCTAAAAATGTTATCGTAACCAGAACTTTTTCAAAAATATATGGTTTAGCAGGACTAAGAATAGGCTGGGGATACGCATCTACAAAAATAATTGATTCATTGTATGAAATAAAACCACCTTTCAATATTAGTCGACCAGCATTATTTACAGCTACAGCTGCAGTAAAAGATGAAGCATGGTTAAATAAAGAAATACGACATGTTAGAAAATGGTCGAAAATTTTTTATGATATTTTTAAGAAATTAAATATTCAAACAAACAGAACAAATGTAAACTTTTCATTAATAAACTTTGATAGAGTCAAAAAAACATCTAAACAAGTTTTTTATGCTTTAGCTAAAGTAGGAATTTTATTAAGACAAATGAATACATACTCAATAAAAAATTCTTTAAGAGTTACAGTTGGTAATAGTAAAGAAAATTTAAAACTAATAATTGAATTAAAAAAAATTTTTAATGTTTAACACTATCTCTATAATTGGCTGTGGTTTAATAGGATCTTCAATTTTGAGGGCAATAAAAAATAAAAAACTAGCACAAGAAGTTAAGATTTTTGATAGGTCAAAAGAAGTTACGACATATTTAAAAAAAGAAAATTTATTCATAAATACAACTAGTGATATCCGTCAGTGTGTTGTAGATTCGGATTTAATAATTATTGCAACACCTCTTAGTAGCTATAAAGAAATTATCTTATCCATAAAAGATAGTTTGAAAAAAAATGTTATCTTAACAGATACTGGATCTGTCAAAAAAGAGGTTATGAAAATAATACATAATATTAATCTAACAGATGTACATTGGATCCCTTCACACCCAATCGCAGGAACAGAAGAAAGCGGGCCAAGAGCAGGGCAAGCTGAAATGTTTGAAAACCGTTGGTGCATTATCTCCCCACCTAAAAATTGTGCGGAACAACCAGTAAAAAGTTTAAAAGTTTTCTGGGAAACAATTGGTAGTAAAGTTAAAATTATGACACCAGAAGAACATGATAAAATTTTATCTTTGACCAGTCATCTACCTCATGCAATTGCTTATAATATTGTCAGAACAGTAATGAACGTAGAGGATAAATTAAAACAAGAGGTAATTCAGTATAGCGCCGGTGGGTTGAGAGACTTCACAAGAATAGCAGCTTCTAATCCTTTAATGTGGAGAGATATTTTTTTAGATAACAGTGAAAATGTTTCTAAAGGTATTGATAGTTTTATTGAAAAGTTGAATGAACTAAAAAAAGCTGTAAATGATAAAAATGGAGATAAACTTTTTCAAATTTTTAATTCTACTAAAGAAGTAAGAAAAGAAATCATTAAAGCTGGTCAAGATACAAATAAGCCAGATTTTGGTAGAAAAAAAGATTAAGAATATTTCTCAATCTCAGAATAAATTTTTTTCTCTAAAACATCCAGAAAAATTTTTTTTTCTAAACCAGGCTCAATTGGATCCAAAAAAGATACATGAATATCACCTGGATATTTTATAAAACTATTTTTGGGCCATATTTTTCCAGAGTTTAAAGCAACAGGTATGCATGGTATTTTGAGAGAGTCATAGATCCTTCCCACTCCTTTTTTAAAAGGACTTCTGTCATTAAACTTAACTCTTGTACCTTGAGGAAATATTAAAAGAGGGCGATTATTTTTTTGTATAGTGTTTTTAATTTTATCAAAAAAATTAAGATTTTCTTTTGTTGTCTTTTCCCTAATTATTTCAATTGATCCAATTTTCTTTAAGTACCAACCAAACAAAGGAATTTTTAAAAGTTCTTTTTTTAAAATAAAAACAGGGAAGTTTAACGGTGCTTGAAGAACAAAAGTTTCAAACATTGATTGATGTGCCGCCGCTATAAAAAATTTTTCTACTTTTTCTAAATTTTCTAGTCCATGAAATATAACCTTAGTATTTAAAAGTAATCTTAATATTAAAATTATATAATAGGCTAAAAATTTACCACAATATAAAGTAATTTTAGCAGGTAAAAGTAAAGTTGGTATAGCTAGAATAAAAACTAGAATTATACCAAAGTATAAAAAAATATTAAAAAATAAAGATCTTATAAATTGCATTAAGAGTTTATTAATTCAAGTAAATTTTGTTTCTTTCTAATAATTTTAAATTTATTTTTGACCACTAAAATTTCAGCAATAAGAGGCTTTGTATTATAGTTGGAAGATAAAGAAGATCCATAAGCACCTACATTTGTTATAGCCACAAATTCACCTTCTTTTATTTTTTGATACTTTTTATATTTTACAAACTTACAGGTAGTTTCACAGATTGGGCCAACAAATTCTATAGATCCTTGATTTTTTTTATCTGTTTTGATAATTGGCACTATATCGTGACTCACATCGTATAATGCAGTCCTCATAAAATCATTCATACCTGCATCTATAATAATAAAATTTTTATTTAAGCCTTCCTTGATATATTGAATTTTACTTACCAAAATTCCTGTGTCACCAATCAAAGATCTACCAGGCTCAAAAATAATATTACAATTTAATTTTTTTTTAAAATCATAAACGAGTTTTGCATAATCATTTAAATTAATTTTTTTATCTTTTTTACTATATTTAATTCCGAAACCGCCACCCAGGTCAACATATTTTAGTTTTATATTTAAATCTCTTATAAGTTTTGAAAGAACATCTAATGTTTTTTTGTAAGGTGTGTCAGATAAAATTTGACTACCTATATGAACACTTAGAGCGTTAATTTTTAAATTTTTAAACTGTTTTACGCTTTGATAAAAAGAAGAAAATTTTTCTATAGAAACTCCAAATTTATTTTCACTCTTACCAGTTGAAATCTTTCTATGAGTTTTAGCATCTACATTTGGATTTATTCTAAAACCTATAGATATTATTTTATTAATTTTTTTTCCTAATTTATTTATTAGCACTGCTTCACTTTCTGACTCAACATTTATTAATAATATTTTATTTTTAATAGCCAACTTTAATTCTTCTTCTGTTTTACCAACACCTGAAAAGACGATTTTACTTGGTTTTATTCCAGCTTTTAAAGCTTTTAAAAGTTCTCCACCTGAAACTACGTCAGCTCCTGAGCCTAATTTTCCTAACGTTCTCATGATTGTTAAATTAGTATTAGCTTTAGCGGCGAAGCATATAAGAGGATTTATATTTTTGAAAATTTTAGAAAAATTGTTATAATTTTCTTCTATCTGTTTACTAGAGTAAAGATAAAAAGGGGTTTTGTTTTTCTTTGCAATATTTAATACAGAGATATCTTCTATAAATAATTTCTCTCTAAAATATTTGAAATGAGACATATTTTTATGAGTTAACTATACTCTCGTACTTAATTTTACCTTGATATTGTGGATCAGATTTTTTTCCACAACTCTCTAAAACTAGAACACCTAAAACTAAAAGAAAAAATAACTTCATCTAGTATCTTTTTTGTATTTTTTAATCATTTTTTTTACATTGGTTGAAGAAGTTCCCCCGTAAGAATTTTTTGAATTCATTGAGTTATTTACGTCAAAAATTTTTAAAACGCTTTTATCTAAATTTTTATAGATTTTTTTTAATTCATCGATGGAAATATTGTTTAAAGTTTCTCCTTTTTTCTCCGCAAAATTTACTAATTGGGAAGAAATGCCGTAAGATTCTCTAAAGGTTAAGTTTTTTTCTTTCACTAAATAGTCCGCAAAATCTGTTGCAGTAGTAAAACCTTCATTAGCCATTTTATACATTCTTTCCTTTGAAATTTTTAAATTTTTTATCAATTCAAGAGACATTGTTAAAGTATCTTTTAAAGTATCATAACCTTCAAATACCAATGCTTTATCATCCTGTAAATCTTTAAAATAAGACATGGGCAAACCTTTCATTATTGTTAAAATTGAATTTAACTTTCCATAGTTTATTCCAACTCTTCCTCTAATTAGCTCTGCCGGGTCAGGATTTTTTTTCTGAGGCATTATTGACGACCCAGTTAATACAGTATCGTTAAAATAAATTAATTTAAAGGCATCAGAATTTAAAATAATAAAGTCTTCTGCTAATCTCGATAAATGCATCGCACATACAGCTGCAGCGTATAAAAAATCAATTGCAAAATCTCTGTCAGAAACCGAGTCGATTGAATTATTAGTAGGTTTTTTAAAGCCAAGTTTTTTAGAAGTATAATTCCTATCAATTTTATATGAAGTACCAGACAAAGCAGCAGAACCTAATGGAGATTCATCTAAAAGATCTAAATTATTATGAAATCTTTTTTTGTCTCTATTTAACATCTCGTAGTAAGCTAAAAGGTAATGTGCAAATGAAATAGGTTGAGCATTTTTTAAGTGCGTAAACCCAGGCATAACCGTATCCGTATTTTGTTCAGCTTTTTTAATTAAAATCTTCATAACACTTGTAATATCTTTTAGTATATCTTTAGAAGATTCTTTTACCCATAATTTAAAGTCTGTAACTACTTGATCATTTCTTGATCTTGCTGTGTGCAT